>BNJU01002150.1_pt1:0-10000 | contig 219096 bp, 270 predicted proteins | sample 8539281 | NCBI WGS metagenome assembly BNJU01 (sample SAMD00202456, study PRJDB9452) | human saliva metagenome | isolation source: human saliva | place: Japan
GAGAAGGGTTGATTTTCCAATACCTGGATCCCCACCAATGAGGACGAGACTACCTGGTACCACACCCCCACCGAGTACACGGTTGAATTCCTCCATCTCAGTCTTAGTTCGATTGACATTGATAGAAGTTACTTCAGCCAATTTCATAGGCTTGGTTTTCTCACCTGTCAAGGAGACACGCGCATTTTTGACTTCTGCGACCTCAACTTCTTCTACAAAAGAAGACCAGGCTCCACAGTTTGGACAGCGTCCTAAATACTTAGGTGAATTATATTCACAATTTTGACACACAAATGTCGCTTTTTTCTTTGCTATAATTCTAATCCTCTCATTTTAAAATCTCTTATTAATTTTTATATTAATGACTATTTCTTTTCAAAACAGTGAGCCCGCCATCATCCGCATGGACATAATACTGACCATCAGGGCTAAATCCAAAAATATAGGGTAAATAACCTTTATAGATTTGACTTCTATCTTCCTTATCTTTTTCCCAATAAATAGTTAAAATCGGATAATCTTCAGATTGGTCTTTATCCATTGTCACTCTGATGTCTTTGCCATTATCCAGAGGGAGGTTTCCACCGTATTGACCAGCGATAGGGATAGGTGAATCATATTCCTCACACATGGCTACTAACTCTACCTCATCGTAATCTCCGTCTATCGGTGTTACTTGCCCATTTTCGCTATCAATGATTGACATGTAGTCTGAAGAAATACAAAGAATTTTATGATAGGCATCAGGGAGAAATGCTAGGTAAAGAAATCCTCCAATACTAATCTCAAAAATCTTCTTATACCCTCGACAATTCTCGGCGGTAAAAGCTTGAAAATCCTTATAGCTCATTTCATTGTACCTCTTTCTATATCTCTATCTCACATTCAATCACTTGGCAAAAATCAATCTTCTCATTTGGTACAAACTGGCGCATGAGCATTCCGTGAGTTACAATGATAATAGTTTTATAATTTTTATATTTTTCCAAAGCTCTTAAAAAACGATGACGCATCTCTAGATCAGTTTCATAGCGATAAGGAGAATCTTCAGATAAACCTCCTTGATGTTTTAGATAATATTCATGAGCTACCAATACACTAGTTAAATCAGAGTTAGTGCCATCTAAGTCTGGACGCCACTCATGAAAAAACGGCTCTACAAATAAGTCCAATCCTGTTTCAACTGCTATATAATGTGCTGTTTCTAAAGCCCTCGTCACAGACGATGAAATAATAATCTCTGCCTTTCCAAAACATGCAGTTTTAGCAACTTCTTTTGCCAGACTGCGACCTTTTCCTGTCAATGGTGCTAAATCACGACCAAAACCACTATAGAGTTGCGGATTTTCAAGTTTATCAAGCATACTATAATCTGGCTCCCCATGACGGACAAAGATAATCTTCATATTAAGATCCCCATAAAACTATCCAATCTTGATTCCGCAATCTTGCCACTGCTTCAGTGTTTTAGAGAATTTCTTCTGGTTGGCAACTCCGACAGCAGACAAATCGACAGAAACCTGATAATTCTCCTTAACAGCTGCCAAAATGGAAGCCTTGACACATCCATTGCCATCTACCCCTATAAACTCTATGCTTTTAGCACCGTTTCCCTCTAAAAAATCTTTTAAATCTGGATTAGTAAAGCAAGAAGCCCGACGCTTCTCAAAAATACGAGAAGATACAACCAGCAAGCCGGTCGCAAATTTCTTCTTTCTATCTTTTCTCTCCCAGAAAAAACGATTGAGAATATAGATAACTCGGTCGCTAGGATAGGTAGCAATTTTGTCATTTACAGCTGCTGTCAGTTCTTCATGATATGCTTTTCCTACAGCAACATAATCTGACTGCATGTCTACAACTAATAAATAGTCTGCCATTTTATTCCTCTATTTCCCTGTTGACCCAAATCCACCAGTCCGCACGCCGTCTGCCTCATCCCCATCTGCAATTAAGAAAGGAGCAAAGACCGCCTGAACTATACGTTCGCCAACTTCAAGGACGACTTCCTGGTCGGTAATGTTTTTCATCTGAGCAAAGATATGGCCTTCATTTCCCTGGATTGCCATAGTAGTCTCCATCAATAACCCCCACAGAGTTGATTAAAACTAGGCCTTTTTTGCGAGGGTTAGAGGAACGGTCATAAAGATAGAGCACTTCAGTCGGCTGCATATAGGCCTTGACACCAGTTGGGACAAGAACAATCTCTCCTGGAGCAATCACCGTACGCACCGCAACCTTTAAGTCGTAGCCAGCTGCATGCGCTGTCTCACGTTTGGGTAACAAAGTTTTCATCTGTAAAACTAGAAACTAATTCAAAACCACGAATTTTCATATTATTCCTCTTTTTAATCTTTTATTCTAGGCTATTTTATCTTATTTATTCGAAAAAAGCACGAAAAAAGAGCACACAATTCACACTCGCTTAGGGCTGCTGGATTCCTCCCCTGACCCGCTTCACGCAGAACTGTTGCTCCACTAGTTATTATACCACATTCCCTCTATTTTTAAAGAGAAATTATTTTTTACGTCGATTTCGGAAAAAGTCTTGCATAATCTCTGCACACTCACTCTCTAAAATGCCTGTTTCAACGTCCACACGGTGATTGAGCCGCTCATCCGTCAAAATATCATACAAACTTCCAGCGGCGCCAAATTTCTGGTTTTTAGCCCCGTAGACCACGTTTGGAATCCGTGCGAGACCAATTGCCCCACTACACATAACACAAGGCTCAATGGTCACAAAAAGCGTACAATCGAGCAAACGCCAACTCTCTTCGCTCAAATTAGCATCCTCTATAGCCATAATTTCTGCATGCATGACTGCCCGTTGCAACTCCTCTCGCGCATTGTGTCCTCTCCCAATGACTTTTTCCATCCTTGACAATTACACAACCAATCGGGATTTCATCATGCTCTAAAGCAATCTCTGCCTCCTTTTAAGGCCTCTCTCATAAAAGCTTCTTTTTCTTCAAGCGTGTAATTCATCTCATCTCTCTTCCTAGCTATCAATTCTATCATTATAGCATGTTTTCCTAGACAAAAAAAGAGCTCTATAATATTTGCAGAAACCAACTTTAGATAGTATTCAATCTCTGGTTTGTAGAAATAATGTTATAAAAAGAGTATAATGGTAGCAAAATTTAGAGAAACACTAGAAATCATGAACTGAGAGTAATGGATACAACTGATACAGAATGTCCAGATCTGTCGGAAGATTTTTAACTATAAGTCTCCAAGAGATGATTATCCTGAGATTTAAATAATAAACAAGATGAAAGGGTAACTAATGCAATTAGAATTTTTACAGGATGAACCAAAACTTACCTTGATGTTTCCATATAAAGATACATTTAATAGAGTAGGGGGACCATCCATGATATCTATATCTGTTATGATTCTCTGGATTCTGAAGCGTCTGATGACTTACAATACTGATTTTGCAGACAAAATTGTTATGGCGGTAGCGCTGATTTATGCTCCCCTCCTTATATGGTTTATGGGGTATTATCTCTTCATAAATGGAGTAAAATTAGAAATTTATAAAAACAATATTGTTCAGTATTATACCTATAGCAGTAGAGGCCACAGCCTATTACATTATCAATTTGGACTTCAAGATATCGAACAAATAACCATTAAAAAGCGTCCTTTTAATTGCGTAAAGTTAAGCATAAAAATTAGAAATCCTATTTTTTTAGAAGGACATGAAAAAAAACTAAATAAGCTAGTCAGTGTCAGTATCATCACAGACAAACTAAAAGCAGATGCTTTTATGCACGAAATGAAGCAATTTCAAAGTGATAAATCAGATAATCAAGTAAGCTGATTCAGAAAAAATTCAAGTTTGTCTAACTTACAAATTCTCAAGAAAATAGTTCACTGAAGAGGCTGGGATCAGAAATCCCAACCTCATTTTTTCTTAGTTATGCATCTTTGATGTGATGGCAAATTGAACGATTTGTTGGTATTTGAGAATTCAAAAAGCTTTTTTACCAAAACTTCTTTTCTCAATTCACAACTTTAACCAATTTACCCAAATGTTGAAACCTCACAGATCTGGGTGTACCAAATCGAGAGTTGGTCTAAAGATTTCTGTCCCACTGTTTTTTTCTTTGTCTTAAAAGTAAAGAAGCCACCTAAATATGACTTAAAAGCTGACAAAAAAAGCCACCGAATGCGGTGACTTTATAGGGAGATTATTATGAAAAAGAAAAGTTTAGGAAATTTGTTACAACAAGTTAGGAGGTCTTCTTGTAACTGTCTATAGTATATCCAACCTGTCTTAAACAAATCTTAAAAAATCTCCTATGACCAAACACTTTCTAAAATATTTGTCTGTTCACGACCAGGACCTACTGAGAATGTTGAAATACGAACACCCACCAATTCGCTAACACGGCGAACATAGTTACGTGCATTTTCAGGAAGGTCTTCCAAAGTACGTACTCCAGTGATATCTTCAGACCAACCAGGTAATTCTTCGTAGATTGGTTTACAACGTTTCAATTGTTCGAGACTAGCTGGGTAGTAATCAATACGTTGACCATCAAGATCATAAGCTACACAGATTTTTACTGTATCCAAGCCACTCAAAACATCGATAGAGTTCAAAGAGAGATTTGTGATACCAGAAACACGACGGCTATGACGCATAACAACTGAGTCAAACCAACCTACACGACGTGGACGACCAGTGGTTGTTCCATACTCATGACCTACTTCACGAATGCGTTCTCCCACTTCATCAAACAACTCAGTTGGGAAAGGACCATCTCCTACACGACTTGTATAGGCCTTACAAACACCTACAACCTTGTCAATCTTGCTTGGACCTACTCCAGAACCAATTGTCACACCACCAGCCACAGGGTTTGATGAAGTAACAAATGGATAAGTACCTTGGTCAATATCTAACATGACGCCTTGAGCTCCTTCAAAGAGAACACGTTTGCCATTATCAAGTGCATCATTCAAGATAACAGAAGTATCTGTTACATATTGCTTGATTTGTTGACCATATTCATAATATTCTTCAAAAATATCATCAAATGAAATAGGTTCGCTATCATACAATTTTACAAATTGACGATTTTTCTCAGCAAGATTGCGTTCTAAACGTTCACGGAAAATCTCTTTATCCAAAAGATCTGCGATACGGATTCCAACACGAGCTGCCTTGTCCATATAGGCTGGACCAATTCCTTTAATTGTAGTCCCAATCTTGTTATCACCCTTAGCTTCTTCTTGAAGACGGTCTAATTCAATGTGATAAGGCAAGATAACATGCGCACGATCAGAAATTCGAAGATTATCTGTTGTAACACCTTCTTCATGCAGATAAGACAATTCTTTCACAAGAGATTTAGGGTTTACAACCATCCCATTACCAATTACAGAGATTTTTTCTGGGAAGAAAATACCTGAAGGAATCAAGTGCAATTTAAATTTTTTTCCATCAATCACAATCGTGTGACCTGCATTGTCACCACCTTGGTAACGAGCAATCACTTCTGCATTAGCTGAAAGAAAATCTGTAATTTTCCCTTTACCTTCATCACCCCATTGGGTACCTACAACAACTACTGAAGTCATAATAAAATTTCGTCTGAGCCAAAAGGCTCGTCCTTTCTCATATACATGGCGGGACTCTCACCCACAATAATATCTTACAATTTATTATAAGAAAAAAACCCCATTTTATCAAGAATTAAACACTAGAAAAGATTAGGGATTCTTTCACTTTTGATTTTTAAAATAAATACATAAAAATTTAGCATATTCTAAATATTTTTTTTATATATTAAATTATTGTTCGTAATAAATGAAAATGACTATATCTAATAAATCAATAATTGAAATTTTTGTCCAAGTAAATGATTAAGATAGATACGATAAGCTGCTCTAAAATGACATAGAAGAAAATCCTTCTCATCTTTTTATCCTAAAACCGAACCAAGTAATAGAGTAGAAATTTTAAATGAAGCGTCTCCCAATCATCACTAGATTGAACTAAAAATGAATATTCTTTTTCAACCTGTTTTTAGAAAAAAAAACAATAATCATAATACTTTTTTGGAGCATATAAAAAAACCTTTCTTATTGATAAAAATAAGTTTATCAGAAAGGTTAACTAAAAAGAAAGATATCTCTGTAAAGTTAAAAATTTTTAAGCTAAACGAACTTAAAAACAAAAATAAGTAAAAACAGATCAGAAAAAAATGATACAAAAATATTAAATTTATATAAACAAAATAAAAAACGTTCCTTAGAACGTTTACTACTCCGCCAGTAGGACTCGAACCTACGACATCATGATTAACAGTCATGCGCTACTACCAACTGAGCTATGGCGGATAAAAGCTAAGCGACTTCCATATCTCACAGGGGGCAACCCCCAACTACTTCCGGCGTTCTAGGGCTTAACTTCTGTGTTCGGCATGGGTACAGGTGTATCTCCTAGGCTATCGTCACTTAACTCTGAGTAATACCTACTCAAAATTGAATATCTATCAAATTCCAAGAAAACCTTCACACTTCGTATTCTCAGTTACTTTGGATAAGTCCTCGAGCTATTAGTATTAGTCCGCTACATGTGTCGCCACACTTCCACTTCTAACCTATCTACCTGATCATCTCTCAGGGCTCTTACTGATATAAAATCATGGGAAATCTCATCTTGAGGTGGGTTTCACACTTAGATGCTTTTCAGCGTTTATCCCTTCCCTACATAGCTACCCAGCGATGCCTTTGGCAAGACAACTGGTACACCAGCGGTAAGTCCACTCTGGTCCTCTCGTACTAGGGAGCAGATCCTCTCAAATTTCCTACGCCCGCGACGGATAGGGACCGAACTGTCTCACGACGTTCTGAACCCAGCTCGCGTGCCGCTTTAATGGGCGAACAGCCCAACCCTTGGGACCGACTACAGCCCCAGGATGCGACGAGCCGACATCGAGGTGCCAAACCTCCCCGTCGATGTGAACTCTTGGGGAGATAAGCCTGTTATCCCCAGGGTAGCTTTTATCCGTTGAGCGATGGCCCTTCCATACGGAACCACCGGATCACTAAGCCCGACTTTCGTCCCTGCTCGAGTTGTAGCTCTCGCAGTCAAGCTCCCTTATACCTTTACACTCTGCGAATGATTTCCAACCATTCTGAGGGAACCTTTGGGCGCCTCCGTTACCTTTTAGGAGGCGACCGCCCCAGTCAAACTGCCCGTCAGACACTGTCTCCGATAGGGATCACCTATCCGGGTTAGAGTGGCCATAACACAAGGGTAGTATCCCAACAACGTCTCCTTCGAAACTGGCGTCCCGATCTCATAGACTCCTACCTATCCTGTACATGTGGTACAGACACTCAATATCAAACTGCAGTAAAAGCTCCATGGGGTCTTTCCGTCCTGTCGCGGGTAACCTGCATCTTCACAGGTACTAAAATTTCACCGAGTCTCTCGTTGAGACAGTGCCCAAATCATTACGCCTTTCGTGCGGGTCGGAACTTACCCGACAAGGAATTTCGCTACCTTAGGACCGTTATAGTTACGGCCGCCGTTTACTGGGGCTTCAATTCATACCTTCGAGTTACCTCTAAGCACTCCTCTTAACCTTCCAGCACCGGGCAGGCGTCACCCCCTATACATCATCTTACGATTTAGCAGAGAGCTGTGTTTTTTTGATAAACAGTTGCTTGGGCCTATTCACTGCGGCTGACCTAAAGTCAGCACCCCTTCTCCCGAAGTTACGGGGTCATTTTGCCGAGTTCCTTAACGAGAGTTCTCTCGCTCACCTGAGGCTACTCGCCTCGACTACCTGTGTCGGTTTGCGGTACGGGTAGAGTATGTTTAAACGCTAGAAGCTTTTCTTGGCAGTGTGACGTCACTAACTTCGCTACTAAACTTCGCTCCCCATCACAGCTCAATGTTATAGAACTAAGCATTTAACTCAATTCACACCTCACTGCTTAGACAGACACTTCCAATCGTCTGCTTTAGTTAGCCTACTGCGTCCCTCCATCACTACATACTCTAGTACAGGAATATCAACCTGTTGTCCATCGGATACACCTTTCGGTCTCTCCTTAGGTCCCGACTAACCCAGGGCGGACGAGCCTTCCCCTGAAACCTTAGTCTTACGGTGGACAGGATTCTCACCCTGTCTTTCGCTACTCATACCGGCATTCTCACTTCTATGCGTTCCAGCGCTCCTCACGGTACACCTTCGCCACACATAGAACGCTCTCCTACCATACCTATAAAAGGTATCCACAGCTTCGGTAAATTGTTTTTAGCCCCGGTACATTTTTCGGCGCAGGGTCACTCGACTAGTGAGCTATTACGCACTCTTTGAATGAATAGCTGCTTCTAAGCTAACATCCTAGTTGTCTGTGCAACCCCACATCCTTTTTCCACTTAACAATTATTTTTGGGACCTTAGCTGGTGGTCTGGGCTGTTTCCCTTTCGACTACGGATCTTAGCACTCGCAGTCTGACTGCCGACCATAATTCATTGGCATTCGGAGTTTATCTGAGATTGGTAATCCGGGATGGACCCCTCACCCAAACAGTGCTCTACCTCCAAGAATCTTGATGTCGACGCTAGCCCTAAAAGCTATTTCGGAGAGAACCAGCTATCTCCAAGTTCGTTTGGAATTTCTCCGCTACCCACAAGTCATCCAAGCACTTTTCAACGTGCCCTGGTTCGGTCCTCCAGTGCGTCTTACCGCACCTTCAACCTGCTCATGGGTAGGTCACATGGTTTCGGGTCTACGACATAATACTAAGACGCCCTATTCAGACTCGGTTTCCCTACGGCTCCGTCTCTTCAACTTAACCTCGCATCATATCGTAACTCGCCGGTTCATTCTACAAAAGGCACGCTCTCACCCATTAACGGGCTCGAACTTGTTGTAGGCACACGGTTTCAGGTTCTATTTCACTCCCCTCCCGGGGTGCTTTTCACCTTTCCCTCACGGTACTGGTTCACTATCGGTCACTAGGGAGTATTTAGGGTTGGGAGATGGTCCTCCCAGATTCCGACGGGATTTCACGTGTCCCGCCGTACTCAGGATACTGCTAGGTACAAAGACTATTTAAAATACGAGGCTCTCACTCTCTTTGGCTGATCTTCCCATATCATTCTTCTATAGTCTTTGAGTCCACATTGCAGTCCTACAACCCCGAAGAGTAAACTCTTCGGTTTGCCCTCCTGCCGTTTCGCTCGCCGCTACTAAGGCAATCGCTTTTGCTTTCTCTTCCTGCAGCTACTTAGATGTTTCAGTTCACTGCGTCTTCCTCCTCATATCCTTAACAGATATGGGTAACAGGTAGTACCTGTTGGGTTCCCCCATTCGGAAATCCCTGGATCATCGCTTACTTACAGCTACCCAAGGCATATCGTCGTTTGTCACGTCCTTCTTCGGCTCCTAGTGCCAAGGCATCCACCGTGCGCCCTTATTAACTTAACCTTATTTTTTTGACCTTTCAGTCATAAACTCTTATTAATACTACAGCGTTTTCGGTTTATTTTCTTGTTACTATTTGATATAGATATTCAATTTTTCAATGTGCATTACTTGGTGATCTCTCACCAATGGAGCCTAGCGGGATCGAACCGCTGACCTCCTGCGTGCAAAGCAGGCGCTCTCCCAGCTGAGCTAAGGCCCCACAAGACCTCTCAAGACTAAACAAGACCAATGTGCATTCCTTATCCTTAGAAAGGAGGTGATCCAGCCGCACCTTCCGATACGGCTACCTTGTTACGACTTCACCCCAATCATCTATCCCACCTTAGGCGGCTGGCTCCAAATGGTTACCTCACCGACTTCGGGTGTTACAAACTCTCGTGGTGTGACGGGCGGTGTGTACAAGGCCCGGGAACGTATTCACCGCGGCGTGCTGATCCGCGATTACTAGCGATTCCGACTTCATGTAGGGCGAGTTGCAGCCTACAATCCGAACTGAGACTGGCTTTAAGAGATTAGCTTGCCGTCACCGACT
>BNJU01002150.1_pt1:12500-219096 | contig 219096 bp, 270 predicted proteins | sample 8539281 | NCBI WGS metagenome assembly BNJU01 (sample SAMD00202456, study PRJDB9452) | human saliva metagenome | isolation source: human saliva | place: Japan
TACAGTTTTCCAAATCAGCACCAACAAAACCTGGAGTTTGTTGTGCTACTAACTTCAAATCTACATCTTCTGCTAGAGGTTTATTTCTAGCATGGACTTTCAGAATTGCTTCGCGTCCCTTAACATCTGGACGACCAACCAATACTTTTCTATCAAAACGACCTGGACGAAGAAGGGCTGGGTCTAGAACATCTGAACGGTTCGTTGCCGCAATGACAATGATCCCTTCATTTCCTTCAAAACCATCCATTTCAATCAAGAGTTGGTTCAAGGTTTGTTCACGTTCGTCATTACCTCCACCAAGACCGACACCACGTTGGCGACCAACGGCATCAATTTCATCAATGAAGATAATTGCTGGTGCTGCTTTTTTAGCGTCCTCAAAGAGAGAACGTACACGGCTGGCACCGACACCGACAAACATTTCTACGAAGTCAGAACCTGAAATACTAAAGAATGGTACTCCAGCTTCTCCTGCTACTGCTTTAGCAAGTAATGTTTTACCAGTTCCCGGAGGTCCTTCTAAGAGAACACCAGCTGGGATACGAGCACCTAATTTTGTAAAGCGTTTTGGATCTTTCAAGAATTCAACAACTTCAACAAGTTCTTGTTTTTCTTCTTCAGCTCCTGCTACATCTGAAAAGCGTACTTTGATATCTTCCTTATTAGCAGCCTTAGCTTTATTACGTCCAAAGCTCATTGGATTACGTCCACTATTTCCGCCCATATTTCCCATCATAGAGAAGAGGAAGAAGAATAAAATGGCAAATGGCACTACCGAAACTAGGATGTTAATCCACATCCCACTTGAACTTTCATGTTTCACTTCAATTTGTGTTTGATGTTCGCCAGCCAGTTTTTGTAAATCCGCTACAGTAGTATCTGATGGAAGGATAATACTTGTAAATTTTTCTACTTTTGTTGCAGAAGGTGTGAAAAACTGAATACCTGTTTCCGGTTTTTCTGTTTTAGCAGTTTTATAGACACCAGACACTTCAATAACACTACCACTTGGTTGATAGGTTATTTCTTTTACATTGTTGTTAGTGATTTCCTGCACCAATTCTGAGTATTTAATTTGTTGACTGTGCCCAGCAGCTCTTCCAGCGAAAAAGTACTGAAATCCTGTTACTAGCAAGAAAATCATCAACAAATAAAGAAATGGATTTTTTATAAAACCATTATTTTGCTTTTGCATTCAACAACTTACCCTTCTATTTTGAGTAAACTTCCTCTTTCAATACGCCTACATAAGGAAGGTTACGATAATTTTCATTATAGTCTAAACCATAGCCTACAACAAATTCATTTGGAATAGTAAAACATGTGTAGTCTGCTTCGATTTCTACAGTACGGCCTTCAGGTTTATCAAGCATTGTAACAATCTTAACAGATGCCGCTTCTCTAGCAGTAAACATATCTCTCAAACTTTTCAAGGTTTGACCAGTGTCGATAATATCTTCCACAAAAACAACATGTCTACCTTTAATATCTTGAGTTACATCTTGTTTGATATTGATAACACCGCTACTTACAGTACCACCATGATAGCTAGAAACCATCATAAAGTCCATCTCAAGATGAGTGTCGATATATTTCACCAATTCTGCCATAAAAGGAATAGATCCTTTTAAAATACCAACTAGAATCGGATTTTTACCTTCATAATCTTTGGTCAATTGAGCACCTAACTTCTTAGCAGCTTCTGTAATTTCATCTTGTGAAATCAAAATCTTCTTGATATCTTGTTCTAACATGATTTTACCTATCTATTTTTTTCTATATAAAGTACAGTGTTCATTATATCATTTTTCATTTTTATACTCAAATCACTGAGTTCAATTCCTAAAATTGAACAAATCTTTCCGAATTGCTCAACAATAATCGCATTTTTTCGTTTTTCTGCAGGAATTTTTAAATCAATAAAAAGTCGCCTTACTTTTTTTCGATGACCATTTATTATCAAATAATCACCTGGCTGTCGATGCCTCAAAATCAATGATGTTTCACGGGAAACATTTATTTGTTGAACATTTTCACCTTTTAGAGGAATTCCAAATGAAAATAGAAAACCTTCATAATAAACTTGATTTTGATAGTTTAACACACACTCACTACTTTTTTCATCAGACTTTGGTCTGATTTTACCAATTTGAAAGTGCTGGTATTCTTTTATAAGTTCATAACCATTTTTTTATATTATGGCGATATTGACTCTTAGTTTTTAAAATATGATGAATTTCTTGAAATTGTTCTCTTGTTACATTTAAATCAGCAAAACGACTAAGGTATTGTTGTAGTAAAACTCGTTGCGTTGCTTCACTAAAAGATAAAAACTGAGTTAAATCTTCTACATCAACCGCTTGAGATAATTCAGCCAGAGCAATTTGATAATCAGAAATTTCTTTTCCAAACTCTAAAATTGCTTTTTTTACCTGAACATTTTCTTTTTCTAACTGTGGCAGATAGAGGTTGCGAATACGATTGCGAAGATAGTGATTTTCTTTATTCGTTGGATCTTCAAAATGCTCAATTTTAGGAAAATCCTTCTTATAAAAAGACAACAAAGGACGAATTAACTCTCCCTTATTAAACGTTTGTCTTTCTTTAATAGCTGATAAATGGTGTAGTCTAACACCTCTAATCAATCGCATAAAGATTGTCTCAACTTGATCATCTGCATGATGAGCTGTTACAAGAGCTGTAGATGAAGTTTTCTCCATCACTTCTCTAAAAAATTCATAGCGAAATTGACGAGCATTTGCTTCTGAAAAATCTCCAGTAAAACAAGCTACATAAATTGGAACTCCAGCTTGTTCAGCTAATTTTCTTAATTCATTTTCTTCCTTATCTGACTCTGGTCGTTGTTTATGATTTACATGAGCTAAAAACAATTCAATACCAAGTTCTTTTTTTGATAAGTTGAAAGAAGACGAAAGAGAAACATCGAATCCAATCCACCAGACAAAGCTAGCACAACTCTTGAATGATCTTTGAAATAATCCTTTTCTAGAAGATGATTTAAAAAATCGCGGTCTCTCATTTTAGGACCTCGTAGACATCCTTAGCAATTTTAGAAATAGTATCGTAATCAGAATTTTTGGTAAAGATTGAAATAATGAAAGGAGAATCTGTGTAGACTATTCCCACATCGTGTTTAAATTCATCTGCATCCCCAATTTTATGGGCTACCTTAGCAGAAATGTTCTTAGCAATCCTCTGATTATCAAACGATGTTTGTGATAGAGATTCTAAAACAAAACCATTCTGATTATAAATAGATTCCATAACTTGACCAGCCATTTTAGCTGAAGCCAACTTATCTGTCACATCCCATTCTTCACCTGCGATAGTAGCCATCTCTTTTTTAAAGGCTTCATCTGATTTATTCGTAATATAATAACCAAGAATATTATGAGCTACATTGTCAGATTCTTTTGCAGTTTTTGTGATTAAATCTTTGATTGTGTATTCTTTATTGTCCGCTGTTTTTAGGGAGACTTCCGCTTCCTTCCGGTTTATAAGAACCAGGGAAATCATTAACTTCGGAAACATACTTCAATTTCGTGTCAAGTTGATAATCACCTTGATTGATTTTTTCCTGAACATAATAAAGATAAGGTAATTTCATAACACTAGCAGCGTACATTTTTTGATCTTCGTTAATCCCAGCTTCCTTACCTGTACTCAATTGTTTAACATAAATAGAGAACTGTTCATTTTGATAATTTGCAGATAGCAACTCTTGTACTTTCTGAATACGATTATCATCATCGGAAATATAATCCGTCGAAATCCAGCCCGTTTGCTTGATATGTAAGAATTCACGACCTTCAGCAAAAATAGACATATCTGCTTCAACCTCTTGATAAGCTGCTAAAGTAGACTTTAATTCTTGTTGATCATAAGGACTATTATAAACGACAAATCCTGGTTCTAGCCATACTCGTTTAGAAAAATCGTTTACGATGGAACTATCGTATAAAAGTCGTTTATCAGCCATCACAAATTGATTATTTGACAATTTAAACACAGGCTGTCCTTGTTTATTTAATCGCCATTCTAAAACAGATAATTTTGTTTCTGCATTGACTTTTCCTGATTCTTTAATCAGGTCTTCTGTAGAATAAACTGGCGTCTCACCATAAAATTTTGGAGATTCTATAATATCTTGATAATAAAAATGATATGGAGTATGAGTTAAAGAATAAACTTCTTGTTTTGGAATGATAACTGGATTCTCAGTGCTTACTACTTGAACGCTTTTTAGGAAAATAGGAAGTAGTAATATCACTAAAAATTTACGCATTCTTTTTCCCCTCTTCTTCTTGTAGTCGTAACAGATGATTCTTTTGAGCTAACTCATCTAATTTTTCATCTGACTGACTTAAAAATTTTTCGACAATATCTAATAAATTTTCCATTTCACATTACCTAGGAAGTAAGTCCGGAATTGTATAAACTTCCTCCCATGTTTTTGAATAATAATATTTTGCACGGGAATATTTAGCCGCATAGGATTCGTCTTTTAACTTAGTTGCTAAACTAGCTTCTTTATCCTTTTCATCGCTCAATTCCTGATATTGTTTTTTCAAATCAGCTAGTTGCTGGCGACGTGTTAATAATTGTTGGTAACTTTGTGCTAAATTGTAAGTTGGTAAGATGAATAACAACATAATCAAAATCAAAACCCAACCCATAAAACGATTACGTTTTTGACGTTCTTCCATCATGTATTTACGTCGTTGGTGTTCATTTTGAATAAAAGAATTATTCATTTGGACTATTTTTTTATACATCGTCTTCTACCCTTGTTTCACTGATAATTTCATACATTCCAGCTGCATCTTCTTTTTTTGTGCTATCTTTCATTTCGAGCACCTTTACAAGCAACAATTTATTTCCAAAACGAATTTCAACCTGATCATTGATTTTTTTAAATCAGTTGAACTTTTTAGCAAGGATACCATTTACCTTGATTCGCCCTTTATCTGCAACTTCCTTAGCTACTGTACGGCGTTTAATAATTCGTGATACTTTTTAAATATTTATCTAATCTCATCTTATAATACCTCAAATTATTATTGTACCATTTTTATCCCTTTTATAGAAGAAAAAAGGTAATCCCTAATGTGACTCTTTTAAGTCTTTTATCTTCGCTAACGATTCTCCAAAGGTTAAGAGTCCTTCTAAAATCTCATAGTCTTTTTTATTTCGAATATCAAAACAACTTCGATTAAACCTTGATTTTCAGAAATATTAGCCTTCAAATTTGTCTGAGAAAGAGCCTGAAAATAATCTTGGGTTAAAAATAGTTGTTGCGATATTTTTTCAAATTGAATGACAAGCTTATTATTTCTTCTTTCAACTCGATTGACAAATACTTTATCTAGATAAGCTTTAGCTAATCCAATTTCTAAAAGATAAGCAACAACATCAGGATACTCACCAAAACGGTCAATTAACTCATCTTGTAATTCTTCATAGTTGACACGGTTGTCAATCTGACGAATTCTCTTATAAATTTCAATTTTATGGCGCTCATCTGATATGTACTCATCCGGAAGATAAGCATCAATTTGTAGAATTAACTCAGCATTCCCTTTTTCACGTTTCTTGTCAGTTCCATTTTTCTTAGCAATTGCTTCTTCTAGTAACTGAGAATACAATTCAAAACCAACTGAATCGATAAAACCAGACTGCGAACTCCCTAAAAGGTTTCCAGCTCCACGAATGGATAAATCACGCATAGCAATTTTGAAACCAGAACCTAATTCGGTAAAACCTTTGATGGCTTCTAATCTCTTTTCTGAAACTTCTGTCAAAGATTTATCTGGACGATACATGAGGTAAGCATAAGCGATTCGATTACTACGCCCAACTCGACCTCTTAATTGATACAAGGTTGACAGACCCATGTGATCCGCATTTTCGATAAACAAGGTATTGGCATTTGGAATGTCTACTCCTGTCTCTATGATTGTCGTGGTTACTAAAATATCATACTCACCTTCAATGAAATCAAGTAGTGTGTTCTCCAAACGAATTTCACTCATTTGACCATGAACAAAACCAATAGAAGCTTCAGGAATCAGTTCTTGTAATTCTGAAACCTTCTTTTCAATCGTGTCAACTTTGTTGTAAAGATAGTAAACCTGACCACCACGATCGATTTCTCTCAACACAGCATCACGAATCACACGATCATTCTGTTCAAGAACATAGGTTTGAACAGGATATCGATTTGTTGGAGGGGTTTCAATGACAGATAAATCTCGGATACCTAGCATAGACATATGAAGAGTTCGAGGAATTGGTGTAGCTGTCAAGGTTAAGACATCCACCTTCTTTTTTAATTCCTTAAGTGCTTCCTTATGCTTGACACCAAAACGTTGTTCCTCGTCGATGATGATCAATCCTAAATCTGCAAATTCAACATCTTTAGACAAAACTCGATGGGTCCCAATCAAGATATCTACCTGGCCTTTTTTCAATTTTTCAAGTGTTTTAGTCTGTTCTTTTTTACTTCTAAAACGACTTAAAACATCTACGTTTGACAGCAAACTGTTCAAATCTTTCCTTTGAAATTACTGTAGTGTTGCTGAGCAAGAACAGTTGTTGGTACTAAAACAACAACCTGTTTATGATTATTGACAGCCTTTTAAATGCAGCTCTCATGGCAACTTCTGTCTTACCAAAACCAACATCTCCAACTAAGAGTCGATCCATTGGTTGAGAAGTCTGCATATCCCTTTTAATTTCATCTATACTTCGAAGTTGGTCCTCAGTTTCAACATAAGGGAAAGCCTCATCAAAAGCAACTTGGTCTTCATCATCTTTTGAAAATGCAAAACCTTCAAGTTGACTCCTCTCTGCATATAACTTAATTAAGTCATCTGCGATGTCTTCAACTTGATTTTTAACTTTTTGCTTAGCTTTTTTAAAACGTCCATCGTTTAATTTGTTTAACTTTGGAGCCTTACCGTCACTTGAAACATACTTAGATAAGGTTTGGATTTGTTCTACAGGGATAGAAATTCGATCTCCATTTTGGTATTGAACACTTACGTAGTCTCTATGAATCCCTTTGATTTCAATCGTTTCAATTCCTAAAATATTGACCAATCCCATGAATTTGATGAACAACATAGTCTCCTTTTTGGAGTTCACTATAATCCTTTAATCTTTCAGCATTGCTAATATTTTGTCTTCTGTATTTGCGTTTAATCTTCTTTTTGAATATTTCATATTCAGTGATGAATACAAGATTCTCATCCACAAAATGAAAACCATGACGAAGGTTTCCTTCAACAAGATTGACAGTTCCTTTACAGAATTCATTCGCACTAATATTATCAACTTTTATGTCATATTCTTCTAAAAATACTTGACAATTTTTTTAGTTCATTCTCGCTACTTGACTGAAGAACAATCGTATATTTTAATTTTTTTATAGCGTTCAATTTCTTCTTTCAGAAAAAGAAAAATTGATTGAAGAACTCTTGCATTGGATATTGATTAAATTGATAAAGATGATCAAATTTTAGATTTCCAAGTCCCTTTTTGAAAATTAGAAAAGAAGCTAGCTGGTAAATATTTTTTAAATTGACTTTCTACATCTGCAAAGTATTGTAAACTTGATACAGCTTTACTATTATGTAAATCCTCTGTAAAGTAGCTAGCTGTTTCCTTATCAAAAATATCATACTGATTCATGATTTTTTGAAAATCATCAAAGATAATAGGCGCTTGGTTCAAGTAGTCAATCAAGGTCCACTGTTTTTTATACAAAACAGATAAAAACTTTCGAATATCTGCATGAAAAACTTGCTCTTTCGTGCAACTAAAAACTTCTTCTAGGTAAGACTTTACAGTTGGTGACAATGTCTTGTCAATCTCTTTTTCTAAAAATTCCTGACCACGATGATAATCTTCAGCAGTTAGTAAAATATCACTAGCGGGATATATAGAAATTTCAGGGCGACTTTCCTTTGATAATTGTGTCTCTGCATCAAATTCTCTAATCCCATCTATTTCATCACCGAAAAATTCAATTCGGTAAGGAGAAATTTGTGATGTTTCAAAGATATCTAAAATATCCCCTCGAAGACTAAATTCACCTTGACTCTGAACTTGTGTAACTTTCTTATAACCAAGTGCAGTTAACTTATTTTTTAATTCTCTTTGTTCACACTCTTGTCCGACTTGCAGTTTTAAAACACTATCATCGAAAATCTTAGGATCAGGCAAGAATATACGACTAGCTGCCATGTTACAAACTAATATTCCTTTTTGAGATTTATCTCTTAGAAAACGTAAGGCTTCAACGCGAGAAAAAATCTTTTCTTGTGACGATACTAAAAATTCTACCATTGGTGAATCATCTACTAAAAATGGATAAACCATATCAGTACCCAGGATAGAAATTAAATCATTTACTAGACGCTCAGCTTCTCCATAAGTAGATGTCATCACTAAAATCTTGTCCTGATTTTTAGCACTACTTGCAATAGCTAAGGATTTTGCTGATCCTGATAAACCAAGTAGTAATTGTCTTTGTTTGAGAGATAAATGCCCATTCCATGATTGTATCTGATTATTCTCTAAAAAGAATTCGATTAATGACATTCCCTTACCCATTGTATTTCTGCATTGTTTTTCAAAGTTTTTCTCTTGTAAATAATAATTTACAGCATCGTCAACCTTGTCAATAGACTGTAAAATACCTATATAGTCATCCTTGTCAAATTTACTCAAAACGTGGTGAACAACAGACATTCCTTTTTTAGGTCTACCTATACCAATCTTTACACGATTAAAAACCTGTGTACCAATATGTTGGATAATTGACTTGATACCATTATGACCGCCAGCTGATCCTTTAGCGCGAAGACGAATTTTTCCTACTTCCATGTCAAGATCATCGTAAATAATCAGTAAATCTTTAATATCTAAACCATAGTAGGTTAATAAAGCATGAACTGCTTTCCCACTTTCATTCATAAAAGTTGTTGGTTTCACTAGATAAATTTTTTCACCATTAAGGAAAAATGAAGCTAATTCAGCTTGGAATATTTTATCGTGTGTAAAGGATACATTCTGTTTTTTTGCTAGTTGGTCAATCAACATAAAACCAACATTATGCTTTGTCTCAAAATATTTATCCCCTGGATTTCCCAATCCTACAAGTAATTTTGTCATTAAAATTTCCTTTCAAAACCCAAAAGGGTTGGAATTTTTTTCCAACCTAATTGACACTATTAAAAATGTTGATTATACGTTAAAGCGGAATTCCATGATATCGCCATCTTGAACGACATATTCTTTTCCTTCTTCACGCAAACGTCCAGCTTCTTTTACAGCCTTTTCAGATCCGTATTTAATCAAATCATCATAAGACATAGTTACTGCACGAATAAAACCTTTTTCGAAGTCAGAGTGGATGATACCAGCTGCTTGTGGAGCTTTCATACCACGTTTAAAGGTCCAAGCACGAACCTCTTTTTCACCAGCTGTGAAGTAAGTTCCAAGTCCAAGTAGATGGTAAGCTGCACGAGTCAACTTATCCACACCTGATTCTGTCAAACCAATAGCTTCAAGAAACTCTTTTTTATCTTCATCGTCTAATTCAGAAATTTCTTCTTCAGCACGCGCAGAAATCACCACTACCTCTGCATTTTCTGTTTCTGCGAATTCACGAATCTGCTTCACATAATCAATAGATTCTGGGTCTCCAACAACATCCTCATCCACATTTGCTACATAAAGAACTGGTTTAGTAGTCAAAAGGAAGAGTCCTTTGACTACTTTTTGCTCTTCATCTGTAAATTCAATAGTACGAGCTGATTTACCGTCTTCAAGGACAGGTTTAATCTTTTGGAGAACGTTAAATTCTGCAACTGATTCCTTATCTTTTTGCGTACGTGCCATCTTTTCCACACGCGCATAGCGTTTATTAACAGATTCTAGGTCAGCAAGAATCAATTCTAGGTTAATGGTATCAATGTCTGCTAGTGGATCAACAAAAGCATCTTCACGACCTTGTTCACGCATGACATTTTCATCATCAAAGGCACGAACCACATGGACAATGGCATCAACTTCACGGATATTGGCCAAGAATTTATTACCAAGACCTTCACCTTTTGACGCACCTTTTACAATCCCTGCAATATCTGTAAATTCAAAGGTTGTTGGAACTGTCTTCTTAGGAGTGATCATTTCAGTTAATTTGGAGGCGTTCATCTGGAACTTCTACCATCCCAACGTTTGGATCAATGGTTGCAAATGGATAGTTTGCAGCCTCTGCTCCTGCTTTTGTAATTGCGTTAAATAGGGTTGATTTACCAACGTTTGGCAAACCCACGATACCTGCTGTTAAAGCCATAGTTTCTCATTCTCCGTTCACATTTCAATCTTCAATATTATAACACAAAAAGGGAAAACTTGCTAACCCTCCAATTCAGTGTTTCTAGTCGATAATTTTGTTCATTTTTCTTTCAAAATCATAGCGACTCATCATGACTACATGGTCACAATTACTGCATTTAATTTTAATATCTGCACCTAAACGAGTAATTTCCCAACGATTTGCTTTTTTGCCTGTAGATTTGATTGTACAAGCATGTGGTTTTTTCATTTCAACAAAATTTCCAACTTGATACATACTACTCTCCTTTTCATATTTCTGATTATATCATAAAAGAGGTGAGCTAGGCTCAACCTCTCTAACTTAATTTGTACGAACTGGTGTAATCAGCTGCATGAAATCTTCATCTGTATCAGCTGGTACCAAGGTAAATGGACGAACTGCTGAAATGAAGCTGATTGTTACCTTTTCACTATTCAAGGCTTTTAGTGCTTCAATCAAGTAGGTTGGGTTAAAGCTAATAGTCAAGTCTTCGCCAGATACAGCAATTGTATCAATTTCTTCATCTACTTTACCAACTTCTGGAGAATTTACATGAGCTGTAACTACTCCTTGTTTGATTTCTAATTTTACAGTTCCATTTTGAGTAGCACTTGATAAAAGACGTGCACGTTCCATAGATTGACGTAGATTCACAACATCAAACGTTACTGTCGTATTAAAATCTGTAGGAATCAGACGATCTGTATCAGGATAATTACCTTCTAAGAGACGTGTATAGAAGCTAATATTTTCGCTTCTAAAGAGAATTTGGTTGTTTGCGAAGAAAATCTCTACTGTTTCGATATCGTCCGTAAAAACAGCTGAAAATTCGCGTAGAGAGCGACTTGGGATAACAACGTCGAAATTATCACTATTTTTTTCTCAAGTGTCAATTTCTTCTGACTGAGACGGTGAGAATCTGTCGCAACTGTTTTTAATTCTTTGATGATTACTCAAGACAAAGTGTACACCAGTCAAGATTGGACGACTTTCTTGAACACTAGCTGCAAAGGCAGTTTCGTTGATAATCTTTTTAAGAAGCTTTGTTTCAAGAACCAGAGGATTACTTGCTGCAATTTCCTGGATACGTGGATACTGCTCGCTGTCTTTACCTTTAAGGGTAATCTCTGATTTCCCACTTGTTAATACAATTTGGTGTTGTTCAATTTCTTTAAAATCAAGAGTCACATCTGGAAGACTAGAAACAACATTGATAAAGAATGAAGCTTCTAGAAGGATAGAACCTAAAGAGTTAATCAGAAGACCTGCATTTTCATCTTTTTGAGAAATGAAATTCTCAATTGAAATTTGACCATTTGATCCAATTAATGTAATTCCTTCGTTAGTCACATCAATTTTAATAGTTGATAAAACAGGAATAGCATTTTTTGAACTAATAGCACGTTTAGTAATATTTAATGATTGCAGGAATAAATTTTTTTATTAATAGAAAAAAATGAATCATGGCATCTCCTTTATTTATTTTTTTATTATTAGAAGGTTAATAGTAATAGTAGGCTGTGTGAAATCTGTGGAAAACCAAGTTTAGTTTAGAAAAATCAAGAAGTTATACTTGTTTAAAATTTGTTAATAAATCAGTAAAATTTTAAACACTTATCCACAAGTTATTTGATTTTCTTTTTGATGGTTTCGATTTCTATACGTAATTTATCATCAGTTTCAATCATAGATTTGATTTTTGCATGAGCATGAATGACGGTTGTATGATCTTTACCACCAAATTCTTTTCCGATTTTTGGAAGACTGTTATCAGTTAATTCTCTAGCTAGGTACATAGCAACTTGGCGAGCTAGAACAATATTCTGAACACGTCTAGTTCCCTTCATCTCCTTAACGCTCACATCATAAAATTTTCCGACTTCCTCTTGGATTTTTTCAATCGGAATGACAATCATGGTGCTGACGCTTTGTTTTCTAGCACGTATAGCCTCAGATGCAATATCCACAGTTATAGTGTTGATTTGTTTGACTTTAGCCATGAGACTAATATCTTTGAGCGCACCTTCTAATTCACGTACATTTGAATCAAACTGGCCAGCCAAATATTCGATTGTGTCAGGTTGAAAATGATAATCTAAATCCTCTGTTTTACTATTTAGGATAGCGATACGAGTTTCAAAATCAGGTGGAGTAATATCCGTTGTTAATCCCCATGAGAAGCGCGTGACAAGTCGTTCAGGTAGGTTTTCTAGTTGTTCTGGCCTACGGTCACTCGTTAAAACGATCTGTTTATTATTACTGTGAAGTTTGTTAAATGTATTGAAAAATTCATCCTGAGTTTGTACTTTATTTCCACTAAGAGATTGAATGTCATCAATAAGAAGGAGATCTAGACTTCGATAGGTTTTTTTAAAATTATCCATATCATTGAGTCTTAAATGATCTAAAAATTCATTAATAAAACTTTCAGCAGGAATATATTTTACACGCGCATTAGGATTTTTTTTGAGAATTTCATTACCCAAAGCATTGAGCAAGTGAGTTTTTCCTAGACCAGGTCCTCCATATATAAACAGAGGATTATAAGTTAGTCCAGGATCTTCCGAGACGGCTAAAGCAGCAGACTTAGCCCAAATATTTCCATCACCTTGGATAAAATTATCAAAAGTATAGATATCTCTTAATCCTGTTTCTGAATAGGGAATAGATTTTATAGTTTGTTCTTGTTGATGATTAGAATCTTCAACAGTTGTTGATATATCGGAGGTATTAGAATCTTCCTTAGTCAATACATATTGAGCTTTTATTTCAGTATCATAGATTTGGAAACCGACAGCTACAATTATATCATTGAGTTTTGTACTCCAAACCATTTCCATTTCAGATCTTGGTAAAAATATTGTAGCTACATTTCCCTCGACCTTTATTAATTCAGCAGGTGTTGCGTAGAAATCAAACATTGATCGTGTTAATCGCTCTTTAGCTAATTCTAAAATCTGATTCCAAAATTGTTTTTCTTTCAACAACAAACTCCTCCTTTTCTAAAAGGTATAATCTTAAACACTATTTTATCATATAGCAAGCATTTTTTCCACAACTTGTGAAAAACAATCCACAATGTTTAAAAGATTTATCCACAAGTTGTGGATAAACAGTCTATATTTATGATTTTATTGATTTTTCTATACTAATTTCAGTGGATAAGTCTGTGAGTTTGAGAAAAATAAAATAACAGCCTTATTTCAGGCTGTTAATAAAACGTTGGTACTCTTCTTGATTATGAAAAGAGATAGTTATTTTTCCTGCCTCTTTTTTTTGAAGGACAATTTGGACATCTAATCCCAACAATTTTTTTAAATTTTCTTCTTCTTCTTTGATAAAGTAATCTTTTTCTCTGATTTTCTTCTTCTTTTTTTCCTCTTGAAGTAAATGTTCTACTTGCCGAACTGATAAATCCTCTGTCTGAATACGATGGAGTAAATTTTTTGTTCTTCAACAGGTAGTTGGATTAGGAGTCTAGCATGTGCTTGAGACAATTTTCCAGTTTCTACTTCCGTTAGAATAAAATCAGGGAGCGTAAGTAAGCGAACAAGATTAGTAATATAGGGACGTGATTTTCCCCAATTTTGTCAGCAATTTCTGCATGAGTATACCCTTTATCAATTAAAGATTGATAAGCTTTTGCTTCCTCAATCGGATTTAAGTCTTCCCGCTGCAAATTTTCAATGATTGAGTGAATCATCATATCTTGATCAGATAGTTTTTTGATGATTACAGGAACTTCTGATAGTCCAGCTGCTATGGATGCCCGATACCGTCTTTCTCCAGCTAGGATTTCGTATCCGATAACTGGAGATTGACGGACGATAATGGGTTGAATTAATCCATTTTCTTTAATAGATTGAGCAAGTTCTTTTATTTTTTCTTCTGAAAATTCTTTACGTGGTTGATAGGGATTTTTTTGAATATCACTGATACGAATGAGTTTAAATTCTTCCATGTTTCTACAGTATCACATCTTTGATATTCTGTAAAGTAGGTTTACAAATATGTAAACTATTGATTTAAATCACTTGTACTCTTATCTAGTTTGATTGTAGTTTTTTCTTCTTTACCATTACGGTAATAAGTTACAGTCATTTCATCTCCAATAGAGTGACTATATAGAGCATTTTGCAATTCAGTTGTAGATGAAATCTTGGTATCATCTACTTTTGTGATGACATCATATTGTTGTAAATGTCCATTTGCAGGCATATTTTTTTGAACAGAACGAACAGCTACACCAGAAGTAACATTTCCAGGAAGTTTTAGTTTTTGAAGATCAGTTGTACTAAGATTTGATAAGTTAACCATGTGGATTCCAAGAGCAGGTCGAGTTACTTTTCCATCTTTTTCCAACTGCTTAATAATATTGATTACATCGTTTGCAGGAATTGCAAAACCAAGACCTTCGACAGATGTTCCACCATTAGAGGCAATCTTACTTGATGTAATACCGATAACTTGGCCTTGGATATTAATCAAAGGACCACCTGAGTTACCAGGGTTAATAGCTGTATCTGTTTGGATAGCATTGGTTGAGATAGCTTGTCCATCTTCGGATTTTAGAGAGACATTTCTATTTAAACTTGATACAATCCCTTGTGTCACAGTATTGGCATATTCAGAACCTAGGGGACTTCCGATTGCAATAGCTGTTTCTCCAACTGTTAGTTGATTAGAATCACCAAATTCGGCCACTGTTGTGACCTTATCTGCAGCAATTTTTACAACAGCAATATCTGAATAAGTATCAGAACCCACAATATCACCAGGAACTTTTGTACCATCTGCTAAACGAATATCAACTTTTTTAGCGCCATTAATAACGTGAGTATTTGTTACAATATAAGCAGTATCCCCTTCCTTTTTATAAATGACACCAGAACCTTCACTGAATACTTGTTCAGCATTGGTATCCGTATCAGTTTCATCAGATCCGATTAAAACTATTTTGAGAGTTTGATGAGTAAGTAATGACAGATACAACAGCATCTTTAACTTTATCGACAGCCTGTGTAGTTGAATTTTTCATTTTTTACAGCTGTCTGAGTGACAGTAGTGCTAGTTTTGTTCTACCACTTTCCTTTGTTTTTGGTTGAACTGTAAAGAACTGTCAAACTTCCTAAATAGACCACTAAAAAAAGCTAATGAGAATAACTAGTAAAAGTTGTCCCCATTTTTTTGAAAAATTTGTTTAAAGTTTTTCATGAAGAATCCTCCAAATTTGATTTATTAGTAAAAGTATAAAATTATTAACTTAATCCTAACTTAAAAAGTTTAAGTTTTTAACAATCTGTGGATAACTGATTAAAAACTTGTGAATTTATTGCTATTTTTCCCTGTTTTTTTCATTTGTGAATAAGATGTGAATAAAATACGATTGTGATAAAATAGAAGCATGAAAATTAAAATTGTAACAGTTGGAAAACTAAAAGAAAAGTATCTCAAAGATGGAATTGCAGAATATTCTAAAAGAATATCACGATTTGCTGCCGTAGAAATGATTGAATTAGCTGATGAAAAGACACCAGATCGTGCCAGCGATTCAGAAAATGAAAAAATCTTAGATTTAGAGGGAAATCGAATTCTTTCCAAAATTGGGGATAGAGAATTTGTTGTCGTTTTAGCTATTGAAGGGAAAACCTTGTCTTCTGAAGAATTCAGTAAACAACTAGAACAAGCTTCTATTAATGGTTATTCAACCTTAACCTTTGTGATTGGTGGGAGTCTGGGTCTTTCTCCTCAAGTAAAAAATCGAGCGAATCTATCCCTTAGTTTTGGTAGACTGACTCTTCCACATCAATTAATGCGTCTAGTTCTTGTAGAACAGATATACCGAGCCTTTACCATCCAACAAGGTTCTCCCTATCATAAATAGGATTGACTATTCTCGATTATTTTGATAAGATAAACTAGTTAGGTCTCATAGCTCAGCTGGATAGAGCATTCGCCTTCTAAGCGAACGGTCGCAGGTTCGAATCCTGCTGGGATCATATACTAGATTTAACGCTGGGGAAACCCAGCGTTTTTTGTAAAAATTGACAGTTCAGGTACAAAAATGTGCAGTTGAGAATGAAATGTTTTAAAACAGACTCCGTTTTGTATAATAGGCTTGTAAGTTTATTTATAAAGAAAAAGAGAAAACATTATAGGGAGATATAATGGATTTATTGAAAATACTCATAGTTATTCTTCATATTCTTATTCTAACAAATAGCTATGAACTCATTTGTAAGGCAACAAAAAAAGAAAGATATCTGTTTATTTCTTGGGTATTTATATTACAGTCTATTGTTGAAATTTTTATTCTATTTAACTTCTTTACATGGATTAGGAATGGAAAAATTTCATTTTACCTGTATTATCTTTTGCTTATTTAATAGGATTTAAAAAAATATAATAAGTTCAAAGCTATTTTTTTATTAGTTTATTATTGTCTTTATTATATCAAAGTACTCATACATTTTATAGCAGTAATCATATCCTCTATAACAGGTGATTCTTTCTTAATAAAATATGAAGATTTATTTTTTTGTAGTGGTTTTGATGCTGACGTATTTTTATCACTAAAAAAATTATTACTTATTTTCATCTTGAACTTACTTATTTTTGATAAAGATTACCTTTATCCATTTTTTAAAAAAGGTCATCTTTGCTTTCTTTTGCTTTACATATTCTATTATTCATTTCAGATATGGTAAGTATTCATGCACATTTTAATAGTTTTAGTAGTATTTTAGCAACAATTGTCTTTATCTGTTTACTACTAATATTCTTCGCTATGAATTCTCATAAGGTGCGAGTTGAAAAAGAAATTGCCCTAAAACAGAAAAAATTTGAACAAGAACATTTACAGACATATACAGATGAAATTGTTGGTTTGTACAATGAAATCCGTGGTTTTCGTCATGATTATGCAGGGATGCTTGTTAGTATGCAAATGGCGATTGATAGTGGAGATTTACAGGAAATTTACAGGGTTTACAATGAAGTTCTAGTCAAAGCTAATCAAAAATTACGTTCAGATAAGTATACATACTTTGATTTAAACAATATAGAAGATTCAGCTTTACGAAGTTTGATTGCTCAATCTATTGTATATGCCAGAAATAATGACGTAGAGTTTACATTAGAAGTAAAGGATATTATCACAAGATTGTCAATCGATTTACTCGATCTTGTTCGTATTATGAGTGTTTTGTTAAACAATGCTGTTGAAGGTGCTGCAGAAAGTTATTTGAAAACAAATGGAAGTTGCAGTGATTAAGATGGATTTGGAAACAGTTATCGTGATTCAAAATTCGTGTAGAATTACTATGACACCTTCAGAAGACTTGTTTGAACTAGGTTTTTCTACTAAAGGTAGAAATAGAGGAATTGGCCTTAATAATGTCAAAGATATTTTGGATAAGTATGAAAATATCATTTTAGAGACAGAGATGGAAGATAGTACGTTTAGACAGATTATTAGATTTAAGAGAGAGTTTGAATGAAAGTATTAATTTTAGAAGATGTTATTCAACATCAAGTCAGATTAGAAAAGAACCTTGGATGAAATTTCAAAGGAATTGAATATTCCTATTTCTTATAAAAACAACAGGTAAAGAACGAGAGTTTAAGGAATATATCGAAAATGATGAAGTAAACCAGCTTTATTTTCTAGATATTGATATTCATGGAGTTGAGAAAAAAGGATTTGAGGTAGCACAGTTTATTCGTCGCCACAATCCCTATGCAATTATCGTATTTATCACTAGTAGATCAGAATTTGCTACCTTAACTTACAAATATCAAGTATCAGCCTTGGATTTTGTTGATAAAGATATCAATGATGAATTATTTAAAAAACGTATCGAACAGAGTATCTTATATACCAAAAAGTATGCTGCTTGAAAATAAAAGATGTTGTGGATTATTTTTGACTATAACTACAAAGGAAATGATTTAAAAATTCCCTACCATGATATTTTATATATTGAAACAACAGGAGTATCTCATAAGTTAAGGATTATTGGTAAGAATTTTGCCAAAAGAATTTTTATGGGACTATGGCGGATATTCAAGAAAAAGATAAAGATACTCAAAGATTTTTATTCTGCTCATAAATCATTTCTTGTTAATGTAGGAAATATTAGGGAAATTGATCGAAAAAATTTAGAAGTGGTTTTTTATGAGGAACATCGCTGTCCAATTACCCGTCTCAAGGTTCGGAAATTAAGAGATATTCTGGAGAAAAAATCTAAAAAGTGATTGACAATTAGTAAGAAATTGATATAATGGTTATATCTGCTACAGATAGATGGTCCGTTGGTCAAGGGGTTAAGACACCGCCTTTTCACGGCGGTAACACGGGTTCGAATCCCGTACGGACTATATTATCCGCCATAGCTCAGTTGGTAGTAGCGCATGACTGTTAATCATGATGTCGTAGGTTCGAGTCCTACTGGCGGAGTCAAACAAAAAAAGAACACCATTGGTGTTCTTTTTTTGTTTCTAATTTGAATCTCCTAACATTTTCATAAGAAAGTCTGTCATTTCTTGCGGACTTTCTTTTTTTCCATGAGCAATCCAAGTTTGGCATACACCAAATAGTGCATTGGTTAGATAGATGCTACTATATTCTAACTCAATGTCGTTTAAATTTAATTGCATAAAGCGTTTCTGGAGGTCAGTGCTAAGCATGATATGAAGTTTATTTCTCAGGAAGTTTTGTATCTCTTTTGTACCATTTTCAGATAGAAGAGCAGCTAATAAAGGTTCAGACTCTAAGTATTCAAACACTTCTAGAATAGCATCTCTTTTATGATTTGCGTGTTTTTGGAAAATATACTCAAAGGTATGAAAAAGCTTACTTTGGTAATGTTCAATCATATCATACTTATCTTTGTAATGTGTATAAAAGCTAGAGCGACTAATTCCGGCTTTCTCAGCTAGCTTAACAGTAGAAATTTGATCAAATGGTTGTTCCATTAATAATTGAACCATAGCATTCTCGATAGTACGTTTTGTTTTTAAGCGTTTGTTACTCTCTGTCATAGTTCCTCCTTGTGAACAAAAATAGACGTAGTGTCTAAAAATTTAATTTTTACCTTGTAAATTTAGATTTTTTTAATGTATAATCTATTATATCAAAATTTTTAGACAATATGTGTAAAAAAAGGAGACAATATGTTTAAAGAATGGAAAGCAATATTTAAAAAACCAACCTTTATCATTGTAATGATAGGGATTTCTCTCATTCCAGCTTTATACAACATCATATTTTTATCATCTATGTGGGATCCATATGGGCAATTATCTGAGTTGCCTGTAGCGGTTGTAAATAATGATAAGGAAGCGACTTACAATGGAAATACGATGGCTATCGGAAAAGACATGGTGTCTAATTTAAAGGAAAATAAATCATTAGATTTTCATTTTGTCAATGAAGAAGAAGGTAAGAAGGGTCTAGAAGACGGTGACTACTATATGGTAGTCACTTTGCCAAGTGATTTGTCTGAAAAGGCTGCTTCTATTTTAACAGATCACCCAGAACAAATGAACATTGACTATCAAACTTCTAGTGGACATAGCTTCATTGCAAGTAAGATGAGTGATTCTGCTATGACACAGTTAAAACAAAATGTTTCTGCCAGTGTAACTGAGACTTACACGAAAGCTTTATTTCAAAAGATGGGTGATTTAAAATCCGGTTTAACCAAAGCTGCAGATGGAAGTGAACAATTAGCCAACGGAGCTGGTCAATTGGCTGTAGGAAGTCAAACATTGTCTTCAAATCTTAATACTTTAGCTAACTCAAGTTTAACTTTTTCTGATGGAAGTGAACAATTTACAAGAGGGTTGACAACATATGTCACTGGAGTAAAGCAACTAAATAGTGGCTTAGGAACATTTAATGATGGTTTACAGAACTATACAAGTGCGGTTTCACAGATTGACACAGGACTTAATCAATTATCTTCCAAGACTCCAGAATTAGTTGCAGGTGTCAACCAGTTAAATACAGGGATGAAGTCATATGCTGGTGGAGTTTCACAACTCAATTCAGGACTCAGTCAATTTTCGGTTGGTGTCAATGCCTATACAAGCGGAGTTGACAAATTATCTGTTGGGACAAACCAACTATCAAGTCAATCAGATACATTGAGAGACGGTATTACTCAATTAAATAAAGAATCAAAGAAATATCCACACAATTAAATACTACATCTCAACAGAAAGAGGATATAACACAGTTAGCAAGCAGTTTAGATGAGTTGAATAAGGCTCTCCAATCAGTTACAGTTTCAGATAATACTGATCTTAAAAATACAATATCTAATGACTTAACAACTATAACTACTCTTGCTCAAACTATTGTGACTAATAGTCAAGCAGAACAAGAGAAAAGTCTTACAAATCTTCAAGCAACAGCAACTTATCAATCTCTCACTGAAACTCAGAAAAAAGAATTGACTGAAGCTGTTTCAAATAATTCTAATTCTACGATAGAGTCAGCAAAAGCAATTTTAACGACGGCAGGAGATTTAAAAGAAAATTTGGGAAGTATAAACCAACCAGTCTCTAATCTTTCTACTTTACAGACTAAAGCAAATCAACTTTTACCTATAGCGTCTAGTTCCTTGACATCTATGTCAAGTGGATTTACACAGTTGCAAAATGCTGTAGATAATCAGTTAGTTCCCGGAAGTCAATCAATTGAAAATGGAGTTAATGCGTATACTAAAGGATTGGATACTATTTCTTTAGGTGTAAATCAACTAAGTGAAAAGAATACAACTTTAACAACAAGTTTGGATCAATTGGTTTCTGGCTCAACCAAGTTGACAGAAAACTCTTCAAAATTGACAACTGGTTTGGATACTCTAGCTGGGAAAACACCAGAATTAGTAACAGGTATTGAAAAACTATCATCTGGTTCTAACCAATTAAATAGCAAGAGTCCGGAATTAATTGCAGGACTTGATAAAATACAGCTTGGTTCAAGTCAATTAACAGATAAATCAAGTCAATTGCTTTCAGCTAGCTCTCAGTTAGGAAATGGAGCAGCAAAAATTGCAGATGGTGCTGGAAAATTAGCTGAAGGTGGAGCAACTTTAACTGCTGGTATTGAAAGTTTACAAGTAGGAACTACTGACCTAGGACAAGGCTTAAGAAGTGCTAGCAATCAACTAAAATCAGCATCAACAGAGTCTAATAATGCAGAAATATTATCTGAGCCTTTGAGTCTTTCAAAAAAAGATAATGATCAAGTTCCTTTAAATGGGATTGCTATGGCTCCTTATATGATATCAGTCGCTCTCTTTGTCGCTGCATTATCAACAAATATGATTTTTGCTAAATTACCTTCAGGTCGTCATCCTGAAACTCGCTGGGCTTGGTTCAAATCTCGCTTTGAGATAAATGGAGTTATCGCTGTGTTAGCAGCTGTGTTAGTATTTGGTGGAGTTCATCTTATTGGTCTAACAGCAAATCATGAAATGAGAACTTTATTCTTAATTATTATCGCAAGCTTAACATTTATGTCTATGGTAACTGCATTAACAACATGGAATAGTCGTTTGGGTGCTTTCTTCTCTCTAATATTGCTATTATTACAATTAGCTTCGAGTGCAGGAACCTATCCACTTGCTTTGACAAATGATTTCTTTAAAGCTGTTAATCCTTGGTTACCAATGAGTTATTCAGTTTCAGGATTGAGACAAACCATTTCTATGACAGGAAATATTCATCATCAGGTAATTTTCCTTCTCGTAACTTTGGTTTTATTCATAGGATTAGGCATGTTAGCTTATCAACCTAAAAAAATGGATGAAGATTAAAAAAGTTTCACGTGAAACAATGAATGATTTACAAGTAATTCAATAAAAAAAAACTCAGTTGGTTTAACCAACTGAGTTTTTTTAAAGTTATACTTAATCTTTCCAAAGTTCTTTGACTTTTGCTTGTACTTCAGCATTTTCAAGGAATTCATCGTAGGTTTCATCGATACGGTCGATTACACCGTTTTTAGATAAGACAATGATATGGTTAGCCAAAGTTTGAATAAACTCATGGTCGTGACTGGCAAAGATGATAGATTCTTTGAAGTTTTTTTCAATCCATCGTTCAAGCTTGAAATAGATTCCAAATCCAAGTGATTTGTAGGATCGTCAAGTACAAGAACGTTTGATTTCAAAAGCATGAGTTTTGAAAGCATCACGCGCACCTTTTCTCCCCCTGACAAGACGTTTACAGGCTTGTTAACCTCGTCTCCAGAAAAGAGCATGCGTCCGAGGAATCCACGAAGGAAGGTATTGTCATCTTCTTCTTTACTTGCGAATTGACGGAGCCAGTCAAGGATAGATTCACTGCCAGCAAAATCAGCTGAATTGTCTTTGGCAAGTAAGAGCGACTAGTTGTAACTCCCCACTTGACAGTCCCTTCATAGTCAATTTCACCCATAATGGCGCGAATCAAGGCAGTTGTTTGGATGTCGTTTTGTCCGATAAGAGCTGTCTTGTCACCTGGACGCAAGATGAAGCTGATGTTGTCAAGAATAGTTTCACCGTCAATCTTTACAGATAGATTTTCTACTGTCAAGAGGTCGTTCCCAATTTCGCGTTCAGCTTTAAAGCTGATAAATGGGTATTTACGACTAGAAGGAACAATTTCCTCTAGCTCAATCTTGTCAAGCATTTTTTTACGTGAAGTCGCTTGTCTTGATTTAGAAGCATTAGCAGAGAAACGAGCAACGAATTCTTGAAGTTGTTTGATTTTTTCTTCTGCTTTAGCATTACGGTCTGCTAGCAATTTAGCAGCAAGCTCAGAAGACTCCTTCCAGAAGTCGTAGTTTCCGACATAGAGTTTGATTTTTCCAAAGTCAAGGTCAGCCATGTGAGTACATACTTTATTCAAGAAGTGACGGTCGTGGGATACGACAATGACAGTATTATCAAAGTCGATTAGGAAATCTTCTAACCAAGCAATAGATTGGATATCAAGACCGTTGGTAGGCTCGTCTAGAAGAAGAACATCTGGTTTACCGAAGAGGGCTTTAGCAAGGAGAGCCTTTACTTTGTCACCATTTGCTAGTTCACTCATATTTTGGTAATGAAGTTCTTCTGGAATATTCAAGTTTTGTAAAAGTTGTGAAGCTTCACTCTCAGCTTCCCAACCACCTAGTTCAGCAAATTCTCCTTCAAGTTCAGCAGCACGAACACCATCTTCGTCTGAAAAATCTTCCTTCATATAAATGGCGTCTTTTTCTTTCATGATGTTGTAAAGCTTTTCGTTTCCCATGATGACAACATCAATAACACGTTCGTCCTCATAGTCAAAGTGATTTTGACGAAGAACTGAAAGACGTTCATCTGGTCCGAGAGAGACATGACCAGTTGTTGGTTCAATATCACCAGCTAAAATTTTCAAAAAGGTTGATTTTCCAGCACCATTAGCACCAATCAAACCATAGGTGTTTCCTTCTGTAAATTTAATGTTGACATCATCAAAAAGTTTTCGATCACTAAAACGTAGTGAAACATCAGATACTGTTAGCAATGTTTTTCTCCTATTATATGTAATACTCTAATTCTACTAGAAAAATCACTAAATTATTCAAATTTTTTTATTTGTCAATTTTTTTGTAAACAAAGTTGACAACTTTCTTTACGGATTGATAGGGTAACATCTCTATTGTTTGATTGAAAAAATTATCTGTCTTTTTATCAAAAAAATGCTATAATTGAAAGGACCATATCAAAGGAGAATATTATGAGTAAACCCATTATTTTAACAGGAGATCGTCCAACGGGGAAATTACATATTGGGCACTACGTTGGTAGTTTGAAAAATCGTGTCTTACTACAAGAAGAAAATAAATATGACATGTTTGTTTTTTTAGCTGACCAGCAAGCCTTAACTGACCATGCAAAAGATCCTCAAACAATTGTAGAATCAATTGGGAATGTTGCCTTGGACTATCTTGCAGTGGGATTAGATCCTAATAAATCAACAATTTTTATTCAAAGTCAGATTCCAGAATTGGCAGAGCTATCTATGTATTACATGAACCTAGTTTCATTAGCTCGTTTGGAACGAAATCCAACTGTAAAAACAGAAATTTCACAGAAAGGTTTTGGAGAAAGTATTCCAACTGGATTCTTGGTGTATCCTATTTCACAAGCAGCGGATATTACAGCCTTTAAAGCAAACTTGGTTCCAGTAGGGAATGATCAAAAACCGATGATTGAACAAACACGTGAAATTGTACGTTCTTTCAATCATGCCTATAACTGTGATGTTTTAGTAGAACCAGAAGGAATTTACCCTGAGCATGAAGGTGCAGGACGTCTACCAGGACTTGATGGAAATGCGAAAATGTCGAAATCACTCAATAATGGTATTTACCTAGCAGACGATGCTGATACTTTACGAAAAAAAGTCATGAGTATGTATACAGATCCAGATCACATTCGTGTCGAGGATCCAGGTAAGATTGAAGGAAATATGGTTTTCCATTATTTAGATGTATTTGGACGTCCAGAGGATGCTCAAGAAATTGCTGAAATGAAAGAACACTACCAACGTGGGGGTCTTGGGGACGTTAAGACTAAGCGTTACCTACTTGAAATCCTAGAACGTGAACTTGGTCCAATCCGTGAACGTCGCCTAGAATATGCTAAAGATATGGGTGAGGTTTATAATATGCTTCAAAAAGGTAGTGAAAAAGCTCGAGAAGTTGCTGGTCAAACCTTATCGGAAGTTAAATCAGCAATGGGGTTAAATTACTTTCATTAATGGATAAAATATGAACTATAAAACTATTTCTTCTTTAAAAATAAGAGGGATAGTTTTTTTATTTATTCTCTTATAAATTTAATTGACAAATTTTCATAGAATGGTATGATAGATACAATACAAAAAAAGCGTTTAGCTCAATAAAAGAAAGAAAAGAGGAAACTTCAATGTCTAATTGGGACACTAAATTTTTGAAAAAAGGTTTTACCTTTGATGATGTATTGCTAATTCCAGCAGAGAGTCATGTGTTGCCTAATGATGCGGATTTAACAACAAAATTGGCAGATAATTTGACTTTAAATATCCCAATTATTACAGCTGCAATGGACACTGTAACAGAAAGCCAAATGGCCATTGCAATCGCGCGTGCAGGTGGACTTGGAGTTATCCATAAAAATATGTCTATCGAACAACAGGCAGATGAAGTTCGAAAGGTAAAACGTTCTGAAAATGGTGTTATCATTGATCCATTCTTCTTGACTCCGGAACATACCATCGCTGAAGCAGATGAACTCATGGGCCGTTACCGTATCAGTGGTGTCCCAGTGGTTGAAACTCTTGAAAACCGTAAGTTAATTGGTATTTGACCAACCGAGATCTGCGTTTCATTTCTGACTACAATCAACCAATTTCAAAACACATGACTAGTGAAAACCTAGTTACTGCTCCGGTTGGTACAGACTTAAAAACTGCAGAGAGTATTCTTCAAGAACACCGTATTGAGAAATTACCTCTAGTTGATGAGGAAGGACGTCTATCTGGTTTAATCACCATTAAAGATATTGAAAAAGTAATCGAATTTCCAAATGCTGCAAAAGATGAATTCGGTCGTCTTCTAGTCGCTGGTGCGGTAGGTGTCACTTCTGATACATTTGAACGTGCTGAAGCCCTCTTTGAAGCAGGGGCGGATGCCATTGTCATCGATACTGCCCATGGTCACTCAGCAGGGGTTCTTCGTAAAATTGCTGAAATCCGTGCGCATTTCCCAGACCGTACACTGATTGCTGGGAATATCGCTACTGCTGAAGGTGCGCGTGCCCTTTATGATGCAGGTGTTGACGTTGTTAAAGTCGGTATTGGACCAGGTTCAATCTGTACTACTCGTGTTATCGCTGGTGTGGGAGTTCCTCAAGTTACAGCTATTTATGACGCTGCAGCAGTGGCGCGTGAATATGGTAAAACAATTATCGCTGATGGTGGAATCAAGTATTCTGGAGATATTGTTAAAGCCCTTGCTGCTGGTGGAAATGCAGTAATGCTTGGATCAATGTTTGCAGGAACAGATGAAGCTCCAGGTGAAACTGAAATCTTCCAAGGACGTAAGTTCAAGACATACCGCGGTATGGGCTCAATTGCTGCTATGAAGAAAGGTTCAAGCGACCGTTACTTCCAAGGTTCTGTCAATGAAGCAAACAAACTGGTTCCAGAAGGAATCGAAGGTCGTGTTGCTTATAAAGGTGCAGCAGCTGATATCGTCTTCCAAATGATTGGTGGTATTCGTTCTGGTATGGGTTACTGTGGTGCTGCTAACCTAAAAGAATTACATGACAATGCTCAGTTTATCGAAATGTCAGGTGCTGGTCTAAAAGAAAGCCATCCACACGATGTGCAAATCACTAATGAAGCACCAAACTATTCAATGTAATAAAAAAATCTCCTGTTAAACAGGAGATTTTTTTATTTTACATAGATGTAAACTTTAATTTACAGTCAATTGACCATTATCTACTGTAAAGACGCTCAAGTTATCAGGCAAGTTTTGAAGATGGTCTAAACTAGTAGTTGTAATAAAAGTTTGGATGTTATGAGAAATAGTTTCCAATAATTTAAGTTGACGAGTATTGTCAAGTTCACTCATGACATCGTCAAGCAAAAGAACGGGAGATTCTTTGGTAATGCTCTCCATCAATTCGATCTCAGCAAGTTTTATAGAAAGTACCAAGCTACGATGTTGCCCTTGACTTCCGAAACTTGCTTCCATTCCATTAATCATGAAAATCATATCATCTCGATGAGGACCAACTCCAGTATTCTTTTTAAATAAATCTCTGGATCTACTTTTTTGAAGTGCTATATGGAAAGATTCAGCCAAATGTTCCTTGTCAATAAAGTTTACAGAAGGTTGATAAATGATTGACAATTCTTCTAACTGATCTGAGATGTCAAAATGTTTTTTCTTGCCAAAGAGTTCCATTTTCTGGATAAAGTCAGCTCGATGAATCATTACACGACATCCATACTCTATTAGTTGGTCATCAAGAACAGATAGGAAAGTCTCGTCTATGTTTTGTGTAGATTTGAGATAGGTATTTCTCTGTTTAAGGACGTGGTTATAACTTGACAGGTCTGACAAGTAAATTGGTTTAATTTGCCCTAATTCTATGTCAATAAACTTACGACGAATGGCCGGAGCACCTTTGACAAGTTGTAAATCTTCTGGAGCAAATAAGACAACATTCATATGACCAATATAATCTGATAGGCGAGCTTGCTTTAAGTGATTCACTTTAGTAATTCGCCCTTTTTGAGTTAGGTCAATTTCAAGTGGAATGCTTGTTGTTTTCTTTTTCAAGATTCCAGAAACTTGCAGTTGTTCTTGTTCAAATTGAATTAAATTTTTATCAGTCTTTGTTCGATGACTTCTCGTTAAGGCTAAAAAGTAAATACTTTCAAGAAGATTGGTTTTTCCTTGAGCGTTTCGGCCAACAAATACGTTTAATTTTGGATTAAAATTAACTTCGACATCTCGATAGTTACGAAATTGTTTAATGGATAGATTTTTCAGCCACATATTTATCTACCTGGGAAACGTGGTGCAGGTTTTGCTTTTGTTGACTGGTTCTTTTTCGCTGGCTTCTTTTGTATCTTTTTATTCATTTCCTTGACAAGCTTAGCTACACGTTCTTTCTCAAGTTTTTCTAGACGAAACTCCTCTAGTTCTTCTGATGTTGGTTTAACTAGAATAATTTGAGTTTTTAAATCAGGGATTTCAATAGAATCTCCGATTCTAATTTTTTTGCCTCGACGATTTTCTAATTCCCCATTAAAATATACAAGATGGTCAGCTAAAAATGATTTAATAGCGCCACCACTTTGGATGATTCCAAGATCTTTTAAAAGAGCTTGGAGCGTAATAAATTCTTCAAATAATTTGTATTCCATAGTTCACCTCAATCTTTGGTATTATACCATATTTTACTTAAAATAGTGGAGAAGAAACCCGTTGAATGAAAACGATTTTAATTTCAAAAGAGTCAAAGAGAACAAGAAAAATTTTCGTTTTCATGGTATAATAGAACTCTATGTAAAAGGAGGTAAAAGATGGAGTTATTCCCTGGAATTGCAGTGCATTTTATCCAATCTAAAAAGTTTAAGACAAATAAAATAACCATGCGATTCACAGCTCCATTATCTCTGGATTTGATTTCTGGTCGCATGTTAAGTGCCAGTATGCTTGAAACAGCAAATAAAAGTTATCCAACAGCTCAAATTCTTAGGAAACATCTGGCAGCTCTGTATGGGGCAGATCTATCAACTCATGCTTATCGAAGAGGACAAAGTCACCTTGTAGATGTTAGTCTTACATATGTTCGAGATGAATTTTTAAGTAAGAAAAATATATTGACTGCGCAGATTTTAGAATTATTGCATCAAGTTTTATTTAATCCTTTGTTGGATGATGATGGATTTGAGAAAAATACTTTTGAAATTGAGAAAAAACAATTGTTGGCGAGACTAGAATCAGAATTAGAGGATCCTTTCTTCTTTGCACATAAAGAATTAGATCAGTTGTTTTTCCAAGAAGAATCAATGCAGTTAGTTCCTAAAGATTTAATTGCCAGAATTTCCGAAGAGACTTCTAAATCTTGCTATTCAAGTTTTCAAAAAATGCTGAAAGAAGATAGGATTGATTTATTCTTTTTAGGTTATTTTAATGAAATTGAAGTCTTGGAAAACTTGAAGAAATTTAACTTGACAGGTCGTAAAGAAACTGTAAATATTCAATATCAGCAAGGTTATTCAAATGTTCTTAGAGAAGGAATTGCCAGGAAAAACCTAGGTCAGTCTATTCTAGAAATGGGTTATCATAGTACAATTGGTTATGGAGATGATCAAAAGATGGCCTTGCTTCTCGTGAATGGTTTGCTTGGAGCTTTCCCACACTCTAAATTGTTTACTCAAGTTAGGGAAAAAGAAGGACTGGCCTACACTGTATCTAGTCACTTTAGATCTCTTTTAGTGGATTTTTTACGATCTTTGCTGGGTATAAATCGTCAAAACCGAAATCAAGTAAGGAAACTGATGAATGATCAATTATTCGATATCAAAAATGGTCGATTTACAGATGCTGAAATCAATCAGACTAAGGAAATGATTCGCAGAAATATGTTGTTGAGTCAGGATAATCAAGATTCGATTATAGATAGAGAATACTTAACTATCTTTTTTGGTAAATCGGTTTTAGACCTAGAGACTTTGATAGAGCAACTAGAGCAAGTTGACAGGGATGAAATCTGTAGGGCGGCATCTAGTTTGAAATTGCAGGCTATTTATTTTATGGAAGGAGCAGAATGACTAGAGTTACTTTTCAAGAGAAATATTATCCTGCTGTAAAGGAAACTCTTTATCAAGCAAAATTAGAAAACGGCTTGACAGTTTCTTTACTTCCTAAAAATGATTTTAACGAAGTTTATGGTGTAGTAACTGTCTCAAGTTGGTTCGGTTGACACCGAGTTTACAGCTAGAGATGGTAAAAAGAAAAATATCCTAATGGGATTGCTCATTTTTTAGAACATAAACTTTTTGAAAGAGAAAATTCTGAAGATATCATGGCTGCATTTTACAGATTAGGTGCAGATAGTAACGCCTTTACAAGCTTTACAAATACAAGTTATCTTTTTTCAACCTCTGACAATGTCGCTGAGTGTTTAGACTTGCTTGACGAGCTTGTTACTAGCTTTAACATTACTGAAGAATCTGTTGAACGAGAAAAGGATATCATTCAACAAGAACGCGAAATGTATCAGGATGATCCAGATTCTTGCTTGTTCTTTAAAACACTTGCAAATCTATATCCAGAAACTCCTCTAGCTTCGGATATTGTTGGGACTGAAAGATTCGATAGAAGATATTCGTTTAGAGGATCTACGAGACAATTTTGATGAATTTTACACACCTGTCAATAGCCATATTTTTCTCGTTGGAAATTTTGATTTAGAGTTGATACAGAATTATTTCTTGCAAAAGGATGTTGGAGTTTGTATAGTTCAAAATCCACGAGAAACAATCGCTTTACACCCTGTAAAGAAGGTTGAGAGTATTCGTATGGATGTCGCATCACCTAAATTAGCAATTGGAGTTCGAACAAATTCTGATATGAGTCACCAGGATTGTTATCGATATAGCGTCTTACTAAGAGCTTTATTTACGATGATGTTTGGTTGGACTTCTAAAAGATTTCAAAGTTTGTATGAAACTGGGAAATTAGATTCTTCATTATCTTTAGAAGTTGAAATCAATCGACGTTTTAACTTTTTGATGCTGACAATGGATACAAAAGGAACCTGTTGCTATTTCTCATCAATTTCCGAAAGGCAATTCAGAACTTTGCGACCGATTCGGATGTATCAGAGGAACATCTTGATTTAATCAAAAGTGAAATTTATGGAGAGTTTATCCATAATATGAACTCTTTAGAATTTATTGCGACTCAATATCAGTCGCACGTTGATGAACAACCTGTTTGATTTGCCAAAGATTATACAGGAAATGACCTTGGAAGATGTTCTTGAGGTAGGTCATCATTTTATTGATAATAGTGAAATGGTTGAGTTTACGATTTTTCCGCTATAATAATTGAAAAAAATGAGACTAGAAAGAAGGAATGATAAGTATGAGAAAAAAACAATCGGTGAAGTATTACGTTTAGCAAGAGTAAACCAGGGGTTGAGTTTAGAGGAGTTGCAGCGCAAGACAGATATTCAACTGGATATGCTAGAAGCTTTAGAGTCAGATGATTTTGATAAATTACCTAGTCCCTTTTATGTTCGCTCTTTTTTGAGAAAGTATGCTTGGGCAGTTGAATTGGATGAAAGTATAGTTCTAGATGCTTATGATTCAGGTAGTATGATTACCTATGAAGAAGTTGATGTTGATGAGATAGAACTATCAGGTCGTAGACGTTCTAATCGAAAGAAACGTTCCCTGCTTCCACTTTTTTACTTCGTCTTATTCTCCTTATCAATTTTAGTATTCGTAACCTATTATGTTTGGAATTATATTCAAACACAACCAACAGAAACAACTTCAGCTAACTATAATGTTGTAACTACTACTACAAATGCAACAACTAGTGAAACAACAACTAGCAACCAAACCACTAGTCCATCAAGTTCGAGTGAAGCATCAACTGTGACTGTTTCAGGTCAGGGAGATGTGATATCAGTAGAGTATAAAACTTCTAAAGATACTGCTGAACTTCAATTATCTGTGACGGATGCAACAAGTTGGATAAGTGTATCAGATACGGATCTAGCTGGAGGAACTACTCTCGAGCCAAATAACAAAACAGCTAAAACAACAATTTCTAAAGGCTCTCCGGTAACAATCACATTAGGCGTTGTAAAAGGCGTTAAAATTAAAATTGATAATCAAGAAATTGACACTGCAAAATTAACTGGTCAAACTGGTTGGATTAGACTAACAGTGAGTTCAAACTAAGGAAGGATAATATGAAAAAAGAAAATATTCCTAACATACTTACGCTTGGTAGAATTTTATTTATTCCGATTTTTGTTCTCCTTCTATCATTTGGCCCATCTCCTGTGTTACATAAAATAGCAGCAATTATTTTTGCCATTGCCAGTATCACTGATTATCTAGATGGTTATTTAGCTAGAAAATGGCAAGTAGTTAGCAATTTTGGGAAATTTGCTGATCCAATGGCTGATAAGCTATTGGTAATGTCAGCCTTTATCATGCTAGTTGGCCTCGATATGGCTCCTGCTTGGGTGGTGGCTGTTATCATTTGTCGTGAACTTGCAGTTACTGGTTTGCGCTTGCTTTTAGTTGAAACCGGAGGTACTGTTTTAGCTGCAGCAATGCCAGGAAATCAAGACATTTAGCCAGATGTTCGCGATTATCTTCTTGTTATTCCATTGGAATTTACTCGGTCAGATAACTCTTTATATTGCCTTGTTCTTCACAGTTTATTCTGGTTATGATTACTTCAAGGGAAGCGCATATTTATTTAAAGGAACCTTTCGCTAGATATGGAATCGATTATTGAAATTAAGGATCTGTCATTTCGATACCAGGCAGATCAAGAACATTATGATGTTCATAACATTTCGTTTCACGTGAAACGTGGAGAATGGTTGTCAATCGTTGGTCACAACGGGAGTGGGAAATCAACGACAGTTCGCTTGATTGATGGCTTACTCGAGGCTGAATCTGGAGAAATTTGGATAGATGGTGATTGCCTAACACCAGAAAATGTCTGGGAGAAAAGACGTAAGATTGGTATGGTATTTCAAAATCCCGATAATCAGTTCGTAGGAGCAACTGTTGAAGATGACGTTGCTTTTGGCTTAGAAAACCAAGGGATTCCAGTTGAAGAGATGAAGAAACGAGTCTCTGAAGCTTTGTCATTAGTTGGGATGGCGGAATTTACAAAAAAAGAACCAGCTCGCTTGTCTGGAGGTCAGAAACAGAGAGTGGCAATTGCAGGAGTTGTAGCTCTGCGACCAGATATTTTAATCTTGGATGAGGCTACAAGTATGTTGGACCCAGAAGGACGACTAGAGTTGATTAAGATAGTTCAGAAGATTCGCCAAGACCACCAGATGACAGTTATCTCTATTACGCATGATTTAGATGAGGTTGCTATGAGTGACCGTGTTTTGGTAATGAAAAAAGGAGAAGTTGAGTCAACAAGCACTCCTAGAGAATTATTTTCTAGGTCAGATTTAGATCAAATTGGCTTAGATCAACCCTTTGTCAACCAATTAAAAGAATCGCTACGTACCAGTGGTCTGGACTTGCCAGAGTTCTATCTCACAGAGGAGGAACTCGAGGAGGCTTTATGGGAATTATTCTAGACAATGTGAGTTATACGTATCAGGAAGGAACACCCTTTGCCTCAGCTGCCTTGTCCGATGTTAGTTTGTCAATAGAGGATGGATCTTATACAGCAATTATTGGGCATACAGGAAGTGGGAAATCTACAATTCTACAACTTTTGAATGGTTTGTTGGTTCCCACAAAGGGAAGTGTTCGTGTCTTTGATACATTAATTACATCAACATCAGTCAATAAGCAAATTCGTCAAATCCGCAAACAAGTAGGATTGGTTTTTCAGTTTGCTGAAAATCAAATTTTTGAGGAAACAGTCTTAAAAGATGTGGCTTTTGGTCCTCAAAATTTTGGAGTTTCTGTAGAAGATGCCGAGGCTATTGCACGTGAAAAATTAGCTTTAGTGGGAATTGACGAGTCACTTTTTGAACGTAGTCCATTTGAACTCTCAGGAGGACAAATGAGAAGGGTTGCTATTGCTGGGATTTTAGCAATGGAGCCTAGCATTTTGGTCTTTAGATGAGCCAACAGCTGGACTTTGGATCCAATTGGACGAAAAGAGTTGATGACCTTATTTAAAAAGCTTCATCAGGATGGTATCACGATTGTTTTGGTGACTCACCTTATGGATGATGTAGCAGAATTTGCTGACCAAGTTTACGTAATGGAAAAAGGAAAGTTAGTCAAGAGTGGGAAGCCAAGTCTTGTTTTTCAAAATGTCGAATTTATGGAAAAAATCCAATTAGGTGTTCCAAAAATCACAAGATTTGCTCAAAGATTAGCTGACAGAGGACTTTCTTTCAAACAATTGCCGATAACGATAGAGGAGTTTAAGGAGTTCATCAATGGATAACATGATTTTAGGTCGTTACATACCAGGAAATTCGATTGTTCATCGTTTGGATCCTCGTAGTAAGTTAGTGGCGATGATTTTATTAATTTTGATTGTTTTTTGGGCCAATAATCCAATAACAAATTTGATCCTTTTCGTTGCAACTGGCATTTTTGTAGCCTTATCAGAAGTTCCCTTATCTTTTTTCATAAAAGGTTTGCGGTCTATGTTTTTTCTGATTGCTTTTACAACACTTTTTCAACTTTTCTTTATTTCTGGTGGTCAAGTCCTATTCGAGATGGGGTTTATAAAAATCACGAGTCATGGTATTGAGCAGGCTGGAATCATTTTTTGTCGCTTTGTTTTGATTATCTTTTTCTCAACCTTGCTTACTCTGACAACCATGCCATTGAGCTTAGCGACAGCGGTTGAATCCTTGCTTGGGCCTTTAAAAAAGCTGAAGGTTCCTGTGCATGAAATAGGTCTCATGTTGTCTATGAGCTTACGTTTTGTACCAACATTGATGGATGATACTATTCGCATTATGAATGCTCAAAAGGCGCGTGGTGTTGATTTTGGAGAAGGGAATGTAATCCAAAAAGTCAAGGCTATGATACCTATTTTGATACCTTTGTTCGCTACCAGTTTGAAAAGAGCGGATTCTCTTGCTACAGCTATGGAAGCTAGAGGGTATCAAGGCGGAAATGGACGTAGTCAGTATCGACAGTTGAAATGGATGAATAAAGATAGTGTAGCTCTATTACTTATTTGTGTCTTGGGCGGTATTCTATTTTTGTTAAAATCCTAGAGTGAAGTATAGAATGAGATAGGGTAGAGGTATGAACCGTTTTAAAAAATCAAAATATATCATTGTTCTATTTGTCGTTGTATTAGTGGTTTCAGTTTTTTTAGTGATGACGAAATCAAGTGCGGTTGTGACAAAAGTTGGAGATGGCATTTCTCTGATAGATAGAATTGTTCAAAAACCATTCCAATGGTTAGAATCTACAAAGTCTGATTTAGGAAATTTGACGAGAGCTTATAATGAGAATGAAACTCTTAAAAAAGAACTCTATCAAATGGAAAAAGAAACGAATGAAGCAGACAGTCTGAAGGAAGAAAATGAGCAATTACGTCAGTTATTAGATATGAAGTCCAAATTAAATGCGACCAAGTTAATTGCTGCGGATGTTATCATGAGAACTCCATCAACCTGGAAACAAGAGTTAACAGTTAACGTTGGTTCTCAACAAGGAGCAACAACAAACATGCTTGTTGTTGCTGGTGGAGGATTGGTTGGAAGTGTTGAAAAAGTAGAAGACAACTCAACTGTGGTCAATTTATTGACAAACGCTGAGAATACAGAGAAGATTTCCGTTAAAATCCAGCACGGTTCTAGTAGCATTTATGGTATTATTATCGGTTATGATAAGGAAAAAGAACTTTTGAAAATCAGCCAGCTCAATAGCAATGGCGACATTAGCCAAGGCGACAAAGTGGTAACTGGAGGTTTGGGAAATTTTAATGCTACAGATATCCCTGTAGGAGAAGTCGTATCAGTGACACATAGTACGGACTATCTAACAAGAGAAGTTATGGTCAAAATGCATGCTGATCCAATGAATCTTAAAGTCGTAGAGTTAGTGGGGAATCTATCATGAGACTTTTTAAGCAAATAGGTATGTTTTTGCTCTTGCCCGTAATCATTTTAATAGATAGCCACTTAGGACAATTTGTAAATAGCTTTTTCCCACATTTTCAAATTGTAAGCCACTTCATCTTCATCTTCTTATTATTCGAGACAATCGAAGTATCAGAATATCTGTTTTTGGCCTATTGCTTGGTTCTAGGACTTATATACGATATCTATTTCTTCCATCTGATAGGGATAGCCAGTCTTCTTTTTGTGATTATTGGAGCAATCGTATATAAAAGCAACTCAGTTATTTTGTCAAATAGATGGACAAGATTATTAGCTATTTTAATGATGACTTTTACATTTGAATTTGGAAGTTTTATCCTAGCGCAGGTGGTAGGAATGACTGCAGAAAATCTACCTGTTTTTATAGTTTATAGTCTGGGTCCTACTATGATGTTGAATTTTATATGGATGTTAGTTTTCCAATATATTTTTGAAAAAAATATATCTATAAGAAAGAAACAAAACTGTAATAAAGGCGTAATATTTATTAGGCCTTTTTTTGATATACTAGTATTGTCTTTTTAAAGAAGGAGCATTTACACTATGAAGAAAAAAATTCTAGCATCACTCTTATTAAGTACAGTATTAGTTTCACAAGGAGCTGTGCTTTCAAGTGTCCGAGCCAATACAACAAATGAAAAAATTGCTGCTCAAGATAGCAAAATTAGTGAATTGACAACACAACAAAAGGAAGCTCAAAAACAAGTTGATGAGATTCAAACTAAAGTAACAGCTATTCAAACGGAACAAGAAAAGTTGCAAGCTGAGAATGAAAAACTTCAAGAAGAGTCTAAAAAACTTGAAGGTGAAATCACAGAGCTTTCAAAAAACATCGTAGCTCGTAATGAATCGCTTGAAAACCAAGCTCGTAGTGCACAAACTAACGGAACTGCTACAAGCTACATTAATACAATTATTAACTCTAACTCAATCACAGAAGCTATTTCTCGTGTAGCAGCTATGAGTGAAATTGTCTCAGCAAACAATAAAATGTTGCAACAACAAAAAGAAGATAAAAAAGCTATCTCTGAAAAACAAGTTGCAAACAATGATGCAATCAACACAGTTATTGCCAACCAACAAACACTTGCTGATGACGCTCAAGCCTTGACAACAAAACAGGCAGAATTGAAAGCCGCTGAGTTGAATCTTGCAGCAGAAAAAGCTACCGCAGAAAGTGAAAAAGCTACTTTGTTAGAGCAAAAAGCAGCAGCTGAAGCAGAAGCTAAGGCTGCAGCTGAAGCAGAAGCAGCATACAAAGCGAAACAAGCAAGTCAACAACAAACAGTTGCTGCTTCAGCAAATACAACCTTTGCAGCACAAGTACAAGCAACTTCAAGCTCATCATCAGACGATGATTCAAGCTACACACCTGCAGTAACTACTGTAAGTCAGCGCCCAACCTATAGTTCAAATGCATCAAGTTATCCTGTAGGTCAATGTACATGGGGTGCAAAAACTTTAGCACCATGGGCTGGCGATTACTGGGGAAATGGTGGCCAATGGGCTGCAAGTGCAGCGGCTGCAGGTTTCCGTACGGGTTCTACACCACAAGTTGGTGCAATTGCTTCATGGGATGATGGGGGATACGGTCACGTAGCAGTTGTTACGGCTGTTGAATCATCAACTCGTATTCAAGTTTCTGAATGTAACTATGATGGTAGTGGAACTCAACCAATTGGAAATTATCGTGGATGGTTTAATCCGACAGCATCAAGAGGTACTGTAAGATACATTTATCCAAACTAATATACTGATTATTACTAAATTTAGGGTGAGGTTTTATAAATCTCACCCTTTGTATAGTGCTGAAAAATAAATTTCATTATATAATTACTTGAACTTATTTTATATTCTTTTCTTATAATTATTTAGTTAAAGTTAGATGAAATTTAGAGATTTAGTACGAGTGTAGCACGTTAATAAAAAAGGTTTCTAAAGGGAGTCGGTGTTGGAGTTATGTTTACATATAAAATAAATGTTGATGTCAAAGAGTGGGATTTGTTTTTAGAAAATCATCCTCAAGGAAATTTATTGCAGAGTAGTGATTGGTCCAAGATAAAGGATACTTGGGGGAATGAGAGAGTTGGATTTTATAAAGAAAATCAACTAGTTGGAGTAGCGAATATCTTAATTCAGCCGCTACCATTAGGACTTTCTATGTTCTATATTCCACGAGGTCCAGTAATTGACTATGAAGATAAAGAACTTCTGAAATTTGTACTTTTAACGTTGAAAAAACTTGCTAAAAAAAGCCATGCAATAATGGTTAAATTTGATCCAAGTTTGTTTATCAGTCGAAGTCTTATCGACCAAGAAATTATTCAAAATTCTAAAACTTTTGAAATTATTGAGGAATTGCAAAAAAACAAAGTTCATTGGACTGGTTTGACAAAGGATATGGCAGAAAATATACAACCACGTTTTCAAGCTAATATTCATAAAGAAAACTTCTCTCTGGATCAACTATCCAAGTCTACTAGACAGGCAATCCGAACTGCAAGAAATAAAGGATTGGAAGTAAAATTCGGTGGACTCGATTTATTAGATGAATTTTCATTTTTAATGAAGAAAACAGAGTCTCGTAAGAATATCAGTTTACGAGGCAAAGATTATTATCAGAAGTTACTGACTACTTATCCTGATCACTCCTTTATCACACTGAGCTATTTAGATTTACCTAATAGACTGAAAGAAGTTGAGAATCAACTCGAAAAGAATCTAAAAACAGCGCAGAAGTTTACAGATAAAACGAAAGAAGGCAAAGTAAAAGAGAATCAGCAAGAGAGAAAACGATTAGAGGAAGAAATTTCTTTTCTTAAGAGCCATATTGATGGAGGGGACAGTGTCGTTCCATTGTCTGGAACTTTGACCATCGAATTTGGGAAACATCTGAAAACTTATATGCTGGAATGAATGAAGAGTTTAGACACTATCAACCTGCTATACCTACATGGTTTGAGACAGCTCAACATTCATTTGAACGTGGGGCAGAGACTCATAATATGGGTGGAATTGAAAACAACTTAGAAGGCGGGTTATTTAATTTTAAATCTAAGTTTAATCCCACTATTGAGGAATTTGCTGGTGAGTTTAACTATCCAACTAGTTCATTATATTTCTTGTTTAATCTAGCTTATAAGATTCGTAAGAAACTTCGAAGTAGATAGCATAAACACCACTACATTAAATTTTAAAAAATTAGCAATTAGAACATCTCAGCAGTGTATGTTGAGATGTTTTAAATTTAGAGCTTTTAACTAGTAATTTAATAAGGAGAAAATAACAAAATTACTTGAAATAAAGCTCTAATTATGATAAAATGAAACTTGTCGTGTGAACGATAATACTCATTCTTGATGAATTGTGAAACTGTTGCCCTTGGGTTGTTTTGCAAGCTGAAATCAAGAAGAGGAAAAAACAAAAAAGGAGAAATACTCATGGCAGTAATTTCAATGAAACAACTTCTTGAGGCTGGTGTACACTTTGGTCACCAAACTCGTCGCTGGAACCCTAAGATGGCTAAGTACATCTTCACTGAACGTAACGGAATCCACGTTATCGACTTGCAACAAACTGTAAAATACGCTGACCAAGCATACGACTTTATGCGTGATGCAGCAGCTAACGACGCAGTTGTATTGTTCGTTGGTACTAAGAAACAAGCTGCTGACGCTGTTAAAGAAGAAGCAGAGCGTTCTGGTCAATACTTCATCAACCACCGTTGGTTGGGTGGAACTCTTACTAACTGGGGAACAATCCAAAAACGTATCGCTCGTTTGAAAGAAATCAAACGCATGGAAGAAGAAGGAATCTTCGATGTTCTTCCTAAGAAAGAAGTTGCACTTCTTAACAAACAACGTGCACGTCTTGAAAAATTCTTGGGTGGTATCGAAGACATGCCTCGCATCCCAGATGTAATGTACGTAGTTGACCCACATAAAGAGCAAATCGCTGTTAAAGAAGCTAAAAAATTGGGTATCCCAGTTGTAGCGATGGTTGACACAAACACTGATCCAGATGATATCGATGTAATCATCCCAGCTAACGATGACGCTATCCGCGCAGTTAAGTTGATCACAGCTAAATTGGCAGACGCTATCATCGAAGGTCGCCAAGGTGAAGATGCTGTAGCAGCAGTTGAAGCAGAATTTGCAGCTTCAGAAGCTCAAGCAGACTCAATCGAAGAAATCGTTGAAGTTGTTGAAGGCGACAACGCTTAATTCGTATAAATAGTAATTACCTAGGAGGGCGGGGCTTAGCCCGGCTCTCCTATTTTTAAAAAATATAGGAGAATCAAAATGGCAGAAATTACAGCTAAACTTGTTAAAGAGTTGCGTGAAAAATCTGGTGCTGGTGTTATGGACGCTAAGAAAGCATTGGTTGAAGTTGAAGGTGATATCGAAAAAGCGATCGAATTGCTTCGCGAAAAAGGTATGGCTAAGGCAGCTAAGAAAGCTGACCGTGTTGCAGCTGAAGGTTTGACTGGTGTATTTGTTAACGGTAACGTTGCAGCAGTAGTTGAAGTAAATGCTGAAACTGACTTCGTTGCGAAAAACGCTCAATTCGTTGAATTGGTAAATGCTACAGCTAAAGTAATCGCTGAAGGTAAACCAGCTAACAACGAAGAAGCACTTGCTTTGACAATGCCTTCAGGTGAAACTCTTGAAGCTGCATATGTATCTGCAACAGCTACAATCGGTGAAAAAATCTCATTCCGTCGTTTTGCTTTGCTTGAAAAAACAGATGCACAACACTTCGGTGCGTACCAACACAACGGCGGACGTATCGGTGTTATCTCTGTAATCGAAGGTGGAGACGAAGCACTTGCTAAACAAATCTCAATGCATATTGCTGCGATGAAACCAACAGTTCTTTCATATAAAGAATTGGATGAGCAATTTGTTAAAGATGAGTTGGCACAATTGAACCACGTTATCGACCAAGATAACGAAAGCCGTGCAATGGTTGGTAAACCAGCTCTTCCACACCTTAAATATGGTTCTAAAGCTCAATTGACTGATGAAGTGATCGCTCAAGCTGAAGCTGATATTAAAGCTGAGTTGGCTGCAGAAGGTAAACCAGAAAAAATCTGGGATAAAATCATTCCAGGTAAAATGGATCGCTTCATGCTTGACAACACTAAAGTTGACCAAGCATACACACTTCTTGCACAAGTTTACATCATGGATGACAGCAAGACAGTTGAAGCATACCTTGAATCAGTTAACGCTTCAGTAGTTGAGTTCGCTCGCTTTGAAGTTGGTGAAGGTATTGAGAAAGCTGCAAATGACTTTGAAGCTGAAGTTGCAGCTACAATGGCAGCAGCTTTGAATAACTAATAATAAAAAGAGGAAGCAGATTTGCTTCCTTTTTCTTTTAGAAAAAATTAAAAAGCCCTTTAACAAGGGCTTTTTGTATTTAGGAGACTACACTTCAAACTCATAGAGTGCTGTAGATAGGTAACGTTCTCCGTTATCTGGTGCAAGCGCAAGGACTTTTTTACCTGCTCCAAGTTTTTTAGCGACTTCAATTGCTGCATAGATAGCTGCAGCAGAAGAAATACCTACTAAGAACCCTTCTTTTCCACCGATCTCACGACCAAGTGCAAGAGCATTGTCTGATGTTACACGAACGATACCATCGTAAGCTTTTGTGTCAAGTGTTTCTGGGATGAATCCAGCAGAGATACCTTGAATTTTATGAGGTCCAGGTTTTTCACCTGATAAGATAGCTGATTCGTCTGCCTCAACTGCAAAAACTTGAATGTTTGAATTCGCAGCTTTAAGAGCATGAGAAACACCTGAAATAGTTCCTCCAGTACCAACACCGGCAACAAAGGCATCTAAACCGTCAGCTCCGAAATCAGCTAGAATTTCAGCTCCTGTTGTTCTTTCGTGAACTTCTGGGTTAGCTTGGTTGATAAATTGCAAAGGTAGGAAACCATCACGTTCAGCAGCGATTTCTTCAGCTTTAGCAATAGCGCCTTTCATACCTTCACTTCCTGGAGTTAGAACGAGTTCAGCACCATATGCTTGGATGATTTTACGACGTTCCACACTCATTGTCTCAGGCATAACGATGACAACTTTGTAGCCTTTAGCAGCACCAACCCATGAAAGACCGATACCAGTGTTTCCACTTGTTGCTTCTACAATAGTAGAACCTGGTTTCAGTTTACCTTCTTGCTCTGCTTTTTCAATCATACTAAGAGCGATGCGGTCTTTAACGGATGAACCTGGGTTAAAAGCTTCTAATTTTACGTAAACATCTGCTGCACCTTCTGGTACAATGTTATTCAATTTAACAATCGGTGTTTCTACCGATAAGTTCAGTGATATTGTTATAAATCGCCATATTAGCACCTCTTTATATAAGATGCTACTAGTATAACGCTAACTTTGACTTTTTGTAAAATATAGAAATCCTATCGAAGCGATAGGATTTTTTTATAACAATCAGAAATAAAATAGTCAGTGTAAAATCTAAAAGATTAAGGGGAGATATAAAAATTTATTTTACACTAAGGTTTACAGGAACTTCAACTTCTCGTAAACCCTTGATCTATTAGGATGACTTTTTCCCATTGAAAAAAATTCTATGAGAGCAGCTTTGATATCCTCTTTATCTTCTTTATCGACAAAGATAATTGTGTCAACTTGATCTGTAAAGTTGGTTTCGAGTTCCATAAGATTATGTTCTTTAAGAAAATTCCCATACTCTTGATATTGAGCATAGCTCATTTGAATTTGAATCCCTGCTTGTTCTTTAATTTCAACAATTCCAATTTCTTTGACAGCTAAGGCAACACTACCTGCATAAGCGCGAATGAGCCCCCCAGCCCCTAGCTTAATACCACCAAAATAACGGGTAACAACTACACAGACGTTGGTTAAATTGTGATTTTCCAAAACTCCTAGCATTGGCACACCAGCGGTACCACTTGGCTCTCCATCGTCACTGGTTCGTTTGATTTCACTACGTTCACCTATGATAAAAGCAGAGCAGTTATGGGTCGCTTTATAGTGCTCTTTTTTTATAGCAGTAATGAAAGCACGGGCTTCTTCCTCGCTATAGACACGCTTTGCATGGCAAATAAAGCGAGATTTTTTGATTTCTTCTTGGACTTGTCCGTCCTCTTTTATCGTTCTACATTCCATAATTTTATTGTACTAAAAAATAACCTAAAGTTCTAGATTTTACGAATAAAGAAGTATGAAAATAAATCCAAATTATCTTGGTCGACTTTTTACAGAACAAGAATTAAGCTCAGAAGAACAACAGTTGGCGGAGAAGCTACCAAGCATGAGAAAAGAGAAGGGGAAACTCTTCTGTCAACGATGTGATAGTATGATTCAAGATGAATGGTATCTACCTATTAATGCTCATTACTGCCGAGAATGCTTGTTGATGAAACGAGTTAGGAGTGATCAAGGATTATATTATTTCCCTCAGGAAAAATTTCCAAAACAAGATGTTCTTAAATGGAAGGGACAATTGACTCCATTTCAAGAGAAAGTATCAGAGGGATTACTTCAAGCGGTAGAAAGTCAGCAACCAACTTTAGTTCATGCAGTGACTGGCGCTGGGAAGACAGAGATGATTTATCAAGTTGTTGCGAAAGTTATTAATGATGGTGGCGCAGTTTGTCTAGCCAGTCCCCGTATAGATGTTTGTTTGGAGTTGTATAAAGCGATTACAGAAATGATTTTGCTTGTGAAAATAGCCTTTGCTGCATGGGAGAGTCTGAAACCATATTTTCGGACACCTCTGGTTGTTGCGACGACTCATCAATTATTAAAGTTTTATCATGCTTTTGATTTGCTAATAGTAGATGAAGTAGATGCTTTTCCATATGTTGATAACAGGATGCTTTACAAAGCTGTAAAGAATTGTGTAAAGGATGATGGACTCAGAATTTTTCCTCACAGCAACTTCTACAGATGAGTTGGATAAGAAAGGTTCGACTTAGGGGAGCTAAAAACGACTAAGCCTACCAAGGCGGTTTCCATGGGAAATCCCTTTAATTATTCCCAAAACCCAGTCTGGCTATCTGATCTGGATAAATGTTTGGATAAGTTTCGCCTACCATTAAAGTTAAAAAGATATGTTGAAAACCAGAGAAGAACTGGCTACCCCTTACTAATATTTGCATCAGAAATTACAAAGGGAGAGAAGTTGAAGGAAATCTTGCAGCTAGAGTTTCCAAATGAGAAAATTGGTTTCGTATCCTCAGTTACTGAAGATAGATTAGAGCAAGTTCAAGCTTTTAGGGATAGGGAATTGACCATATTGATAAGCACAACAATATTGGAGCGCGGAGTTACCTTCCCTTGTGTTGATGTCTGTGTCGTAGAAGCAAACCATCGTCTTTTTACAAAATCAAGCCTCATTCAAATTGGAGGACGTGTAGGTCGTAGCATGGATAGACCAACAGGAGATTTAATTTTCTTTCATAATGGATTAAATCGTTCGATTAAGAATGCTATAAAAGAAATTAAACTGATGAACAAGGAGGCAGGCTTATGATTTGTTTACTTTGTGGACAACATTTGAAGAAAAATCTAACCTTTGAGAGCTTCTTTTTTTGAAAAAGGAGGAGAGCTCACTTTGTTTAGCTTGTTACTCAAGTTTTGAAATGATTGGGGAAGAACATTGCCCAAATTGTTATAAAAAAAGGAGTGTCAACATCGTGTCAAGATTGTCAACTTTGGTGTAAAGAAGGGATTTGAAGTAAGTCATGAAGCGATTTTTTTACTTATAATCAAGCAATGAAAGATTCTTTAATCGTTACAAATTTGATGGCGATTATATTCTCCGAAAGATTTTTGCTAATGATTTTAAAAGAGAATTTAAAAAAAGTACAAGGATTATCATTTTATTTTTAATACCGTTGAGCCCTGAGAGGTATGCAAAAAGAGGTTTTAATCAGGTTGCAGGCCTAATAGAAGCTGCAGGACTTTCCCATCTGGATGTATTAGGGAAAAGAGAAGAAAAAGCAAGTTCTTCTAAAAATCGTTCAGAGCGTTTGGCCACGGAACTTCCATTTTTTATTAAAGAAGACAGTAGGGATTCCAAAGAAAGATTCTATTGATTGATGATATTTATACGACAGGGAGCGACTGTTAACCGTGTCAAGAGTATGCTAGAAAATGCAGGAGCAGAAGAGGTTAGAACATTTTCCCTCGTAAGATGAGGAAAAAGATTGCAATAATTTTTTGAAAGCGTTATAATAAATATAGAAAAACAAATATGTTTAGAAAGAAGGTACTTATATGATTAAATATAGTATCCGTGGTGAAAACCTAGAAGTAACAGAAGCAATTCGTGATTATGTAGTTTCTAAACTCGAAAAGATCGAAAAATACTTCCAAGCAGATCAAGAACTAGATGCACGTGTAAATTTGAAAGTGTATCGTGAAAAGACTGCTAAGGTAGAAGTAACAATTCCACTTGGATCTATTACTCTTCGTGCAGAAGATGTTTCTCAAGATATGTATGGATCTATTGATTTGGTGACAGATAAGATTGAACGTCAAATCCGTAAAAACAAAACTAAAAATTGAACGTAAGAACAGAAATAAAGTTTCTACTAGCCAATTATTTACAGACGCTTTAGTTGAGAGATTCAGATGTTGCTCAAGCTAAAGTTGTTCGTTCAAAACAAATTGATTTAAAACCAATGGACCTTGAAGAAGCACTTCTTCAGATGGACTTATTGGGGCATGATTTCTTCATCTATATCGATGTTGAAGATGAAACAACAAATGTCATTTATCGACGCGAAGATGGAGATATTGGTCTTCTTGAAGTGAAAGAATCATAATACTTAATATGCTTAGATTAAAAAGGTGGTTTACACTAGTGTAAACCACCTTTTGTATTCATGATTACTACATTTGAGCACAAGTGCTATTCCTTCTTTAAAGGTCGCTTTTTCAGTGCAAATATGGTATAATATTGCGCAAGAGGTTTGTAATGAAAAAAAATGAAATGAATCCCTTTTTTATATACTTATTTGTTGGGATTGACTTTATAATCATGACTGTATTGGTTATTTTTCTTCAAAATAACCTAGTCACAATAGCATGCTTATTTTTCTTAATGGTGGCATTTCTTCTGCTATTTTATTTTCAGAAGAAATCTTATCAAAAAACAGAAATTGAACAAATCCAGTACGTAAACCATCAGGCGGAAGATAGTTTAAGTTCACTCTTAGAACAGATGCCGGTTGGAGTTGTCAAACTAAACATGGAAGTAGTGAGATTGAGTGGTTCAATCCCTACGCAGAGTTAATGCTGACAACGGAAGATGGAGAAATTGACCTTCCTCAAGTTCAAGAAATTATAAAAACATCCATATCTTCTCCTGGAATTTATGCCAATGTGGGAGAAAAACGTTATGCGGTACATCTAGATAGAAATTCTGGTGTGCTCTACTTTTTTGATGTTTCTGGAGAGTACGAAGCCACTGTAGAGTTGGTTACGAGTCGCCCTGTTATCGGTGTTATTTCGGTAGATAATTATGATGATTTAGAGAATGAAACATCTGAATCAGACATCAGCCATATTAATAGTTTTGTTGCGAATTATGTCGCAGAGTTTACTGGAAAATATAAGATGTTCTCTCGCAGAGTGACCATGGATCGTTTCTACTTGTTTACGGACTATACGGTATTGGAACAATTGATACAGGATAAATTTTCTGTAATTGATACTTTCCGTGAAGAGGCTAAACAGAGAGATTTGCCATTGACAATGAGTATGGGCTTATCATACGGCGATGGCGATCATGAGGGCATTGGTAAAGTCGCTTTATCAAATCTCAACCTTGCAGAAGTTCGTGGTGGTGACCAAGTTGTCGTAAAAGAGAATGACGAAACGAAGAATCCAATTTATTTTGGTGGCGGCTCTGCAGCTTCAATCAAGCGGACAAGAACACGTACTAGAGCGATGATGACGGCAATCTCTGAGAAATTGAAGAGTGTCGATTGTGTATTCGTTGTTGGTCATAAAAATTTAGACATGGATGCTTTAGGTTCTGCGGTTGGGATGCAATTGTTCTCTAGTAATGTCTTGGATGAAAGTTACGTAGTCTATGATGCTGAACAAATGTCTCCTGACATTCATCGAGCCATTCAATTTTTAGAGAATGAGGGAGTAACAAAACTTCTCCCTCTAAATCAGGCTATGGAAATGGTCACTAATCGTTCTTTATTGGTAATGGTGGACCACTCTAAGACCGCTTTAACCTTGTCAAAAGAGTTTTATGATTTATTCACGCAAACGATTGTTATCGATCACCATAGACGAGATCAGGATTTTCCGGAAAATGCTGTTATCACCTATATCGAGAGTGGAGCAAGTAGCGCGAGCGAGCTTGTAACAGAGTTGATTCAATTCCAAAACTCTAAGAAAGCACGCTTAAGTCGTATTCAAGCTAGTGTTCTCATGGGCGGTATGATGCTGGATACTAAGAATTTCACCTCTCGTGTAACTAGCCGAACCTTTGACGTGGCAAGTTATCTAAGAACACGTGGTAGTGATAGTATTGTAATTCAAGAACTTGCGGCGACTGACTTTGAAGAGTATCGATTGGTTAATGAGCTAATCTTACAAGGACAGGCTGTACAACCTTCAATTCTTGTCGCTCAAGCCAAGGATACTAAGGAGTATGATACGGTAGTGATTAGTAAAGCAGCTGATACTATGTTAGCCATGTCAGGTATTGAGGCTAGCTTTGTCATTGCAAAAAACAGCCAAGGGGATATTTCCATCTCTGCACGAAGTCGAAGTAAGATCAATGTGCAACGGATTATGGAAGAATTGGGAGGTGGAGGCCACTTCAACCTGGCAGCTGCCCGACTGACAGATATGACTCTGCAAGAAGCAGGTGATAAACTAAAAACCGTTATTTCTAATGAAATTAGAGAAAAGGAGACAGAAGAATGAAAGTAATCTTTTTAGCAGATGTAAAAGGCAAAGGAAAAAAAGGCGAAATCAAGGAAGTGCCAACAGGTTATGCGCAAAACTTTTTGATTAAGAAAAACCTTGCTAAAGAAGCGACTTCTCAAGCAATTGGTGAGTTGCGTGGCAAGCAAAAATCTGAAGAAAAAGCACATGCTCAACTTCTTGCAGAAGCACAAGAAATCAAGGCAAAACTTGAAGCAGAAGAAACAATCGTTGAGTTTGTTGAAAAAGTTGGTCCAGATGGAAGAACTTTTGGTTCAATTACTAGCAAGAAAATTGCGGAAGAACTCCAAAAACAATTTGGAATTAAAATTGATAAACGTCATATTCAAGTTCAATCTCCAATTCGAGCAGTTGGCTTGATTGATGTTCCGGTAAAAATTTATCAGGATGTAACTAGCGTCATCAATCTTCGTGTAAAAGAAGGCTAATCTAGATTTGAGTAATTATGTTGTAAAAGGAAGGGAAATCTGATGGCAGAAGTAGAGGAACTACGAGTTCAGCCCCAGGATATCTTGGCAGAACAATCTGTATTGGGAGCTATATTTATCGATGAGAGTAAACTCGTGTTTGTTCGAGAATATATAGACTCTCGAGACTTCTTTAAGTATGCTCACCGTTTGATTTTTCAGGCCATGGTTGACTTGTCAGATCGTGGCGAAGCCATTGATGCAACGACTGTTCGCACGATCTTAGATGATCAAGGTGATTTGCAAAATATTGGTGGTTTGTCCTACCTTGTTGAGATTATCAACTCTGTACCAACCTCTGCAAACGCTGAATACTATGCAAAAATTGTAGCAGAGAAAGCCACGCTTCGTCGTCTGATTGCTAAGTTGACGGAGTCTGTAAACCAAGCTTATGAAGCCTCTAGCCCTGCAGATGAAATTATTGCTCAAGCAGAAAAAGGCTTGATTGATGTTAGTGAAAATGCCAAATCGTAGTGGGTTTTAGAAAATATTCGTGATATTCTAAATCTTAAACTTTTGGAAATCTGGAAAGCTCGATCACAACAAACGTCTGATATTACAGGGGATTGCTACTGGTTATCAAGATTTGGATCATATGACAACAGGTTTGCACGAGGAAGAGTTGATTATTCTAGCAGCTCGTCCTGCGGTTGGTAAGACGGCCTTTTGCATTGAATATTGCTCAAAAATATTGGAACCAAAGCTAGACAAGACTGTTGCAATTTTTCTCTCTGAGATGGGTGCAGAGAGTCTGGTCGACCGTATGTTGGCTGCCGAAGGGACTAGTAGAGTCTCACTCTATCCGTACAGGGACAACTGACTGAGGAAGAATGGCGCAAATATACGATTGCTCAGGGGAATCTTGCTAAAGCAAGCATCTATATTGACGATACACCTGGAATCCGAATTACAGAGATTCGATCACGCGCCAGAAAATTGGCTCAGGAAACAGGAAATCTTGGATTGATCTTGATTGACTACCTGCAGCTAATCACAGGGACTGGTCGTGAAAATCGTCAACAAGAGGTGTCGGAGATTTCACGTCAGTTGAAAATTCTGGCCAAGGAATTAAAGGTGCCTGTAATTGCGCTAAGTCAGCTGTCACGTAGTGTTGAACAACGTCAAGATAAAAGACCGGTATTATCAGATATTCGTGAGTCTGGATCTATCGAGCAAGATGCGGATATCGTAGCCTTTCTTTATCGTGACGACTATTATGAGCGTGGTGGCGAAGAAGAGGAAGGTCTTCCGAATAACAAAGTAGAAGTTATTATTGAGAAGAACCGTAGCGGGGCACGTGGAACGGTAGAATTGATTTCCAAAAAGAGTATAACAAGTTTTCAAGTATTTCGAAGAGAGAGGAACAAAGATGACAGATGCATTTACAGATGTAGCCAAGATGAAAAAAATCAAAGAAGAAATCAAGGCGCATGAAGGACAAGTAGTGGAAATGACCTTAGAAAATGGTCGTAAACGCCAAAAGAATCGCTTAGGAAAACTTATCGAAGTTTATCCATCACTCTTTATCGTTGAATTTGGAAATGTTGAAGGAGATAAACAAGCCAATGTCTATGTTGAATCCTTCACCTATTCTGATATTTTAACAGAAAAGAATTTGATTCACTATTTGGATTAAGGTTGAAAGTGGGAGTTTTCTCACTTTTTTCTTTTTCTTTCGAATGATATAAATGAGGTCAACCTCAAAAATTTATCTATTCGAAGGAGAATGAATGGCATTTAGTAAAAAGAGAACTTTGCTTAAAAGAACGACTGTGGGTACAGCTTCACTATTGTTAGCAGGAGCTTTTCTGTTTGGTGGTGGAACTGTTCATGCCAACCAGGCAAACAATGGATCGTTGGCACGTGGAGATGATTATCCTTATTATTATAAAAATGGAAGTCAAAATATTGATAAATGGCGCCTATACTCCAGACAGTGTACATCTTTTGCTGCTTTTCGATTAAGCAGTGTAAATGGATTCGAACTACCAGCTGCTTATGGGCATGCGAAAGAATGGGGTTATCGAGCTCAAAAAGAAGGCTATCGTGTGGATCAGAGACCAGCGATTGGGGCTATTGCTTGGAGCACGAGGGGAACTCATGGTCACGTAGCTTGGGTTTCTAACGTGATTGGAGATATGGTTGAAATCGAGGAGTACAATTACGATTATACAGAAACGTATCATCGTAGGACGGTTAAAGCAAGTACTATGACTGGGTTCATTCATTTTAAAGATGTGGGGAATGCTAGTGTAGGAAATAATCAATCTGTACTAGCTTCTAGTGGAACTCACTACTTTACAGAAAAAGCAGCTATTATGAATCAGCCATCATTGACATCTACTATTATCGATTACTATGAACCTGGAATGAGTGTTCATTATGATCAGACTCTTGAAAAGGATGGCTATAGATGGATTAGTTATATTTCACGAAGTGGGAACAGACGTTATATCCCCTTAATTAAAACGGCAAACCTCGAAGAATGGATGGGAAAAACAGGGAACAATCTGGTACTACTATGAACATGGCAAAGTCGCACTTGGATGGAAAAAGATAAACGGAAGTTGGTATTATTTCCAAACAAATGGTGCCATGAGAACAGGATGGTTAAAAGACGGTTCTAAGTGGTACTACTTGAAATCATCTGGGGAAATGCAGACAGGATGGTTGAAGGATAAGGGCATTTGGTATTATCTCGAAAGCTCAGGTGCAATGAAGGCTAGTCAGTGGTTCCAGGTTTCAGGGAAATATTATTACGTGAACGCATCTGGAGAATTGGCAGTAGATACGATTATAGATGGATTCCAAGTTGATAGCAATGGTGCGCGAGTAGAAAATCCAGCATCATAAGTGTTATTCAGCATTCGGGCTCTTCCTAATGGTATTTTTCCCTGCTTTCCTTTATAATGGGTGTATGGACAAGAAAAAATTATTATTGATTGATGGATCTTCAGTTGCTTTTCGAGCATTTTTTGCACTTTACCAGCAACTGGATCGTTTTAAAAATGACAATGGACTACATACCAATGCAATCTACGGATTTCATCTGATGCTAAATCACCTACTGGAGCGTGTCCAACCGAGTCATATTTTGGTTGCTTTTGATGCGGGGAAAACGACTTTCCGTACAGAGATGTATGCTGATTATAAGGGCGGTCGTGCTAAGACTCCAGATGAGTTTCGTGAGCAATTTCCCTTCATTCGTGAGTTGCTAGACCATCTTGGGATTCGTCATTATGAGTTGGCCCAGTATGAAGCGGATGATATCATTGGTACCTTGGGACGCTTGGCTGAAAAGGATTCTTTTGATGTAACTATCGTCAGTGGAGACAAGGACTTGATCCAGTTGACAGATGAACATACAGTGGTTGAGATTTCTAAGAAAGGTGTAGCTGAGTTTGAGGCGTTTACACCAGAATATCTCATGGAAAAGATGGGCATCACACCAGCTCAGTTCATTGATCTTAAAGCCCTCATGGGAGATAAGTCAGATAATATCCCTGGTGTAACTAAGATTGGTGAAAAGACTGGGATCAAGCTCTTGTTAGAACATGGCTCGCTTGAAGGTATTTATGAAAATATTGACAGCATGAAGGCTTCAAAGATGAAGGAAAATCTTGTCAATGACAAGGAACAAGCCTTTCTGTCTAAAACACTAGCTACCATCGACACGAAAGCGCCAATCGAGATAGGTCTGGATGATTTGGTCTATAGTGGGCCAAATGTGGAAAACCTTGGGAAATTCTACGATGAGATGGGCTTTAAGCAGCTCAAGCAAGCCTTGAATGCTTCTCAGACTAACCAAGCTGAGACTTTGAATTTCACTATGGTGGATAAAGTGAGTCAAGATATGCTGAGTGAAGACTCCATCTTCCACTTTGAACTTTTTGGAGAAAACTACCATATAGATGATTTGATTGGTTTTGCTTGGTCTTGTGGAGACAAAGCTCTATGCTACAGATAAGCTGGAACTTCTGCAGGATCCGATTCTTAAGGATTTTCTAGAAAAAACACCTCTGAAAGTGTATGACTTTAAGAAAGCTAAAGTTCTCTTAAATCGCTTTGGTTTGAATTTACAGGCTCCTGCTTTTGACAGCCGTTTGGCTAAGTATCTTCTCTCAACAGTAGAGAATAATGAAATTTCAACCATTGCTAGTCTATACGGTAAGACATATTTACCTGATGATGAAACCTTCTACGGCAAGGGTGTCAAGAAAGCTATCCCTGAGCGAGAGAAATTCTTGGAACACTTAGCTCGTAAGGTTGCTGTTTTAGTTGAAACTGAACCTGTTTTACTTGACAAGTTAAGTGAAAACGGTCAATTAGACCTCCTCTATGAGATGGAGCAACCTCTGGCCCTTGTTCTAGCTAAGATGGAAATCGCTGGGATCAAGGTCAAAAAAGAAACCTTGCTTGAGATGCAAGCTGAAAATGAGCTCGTCATCGAAAAGCTGACGCAAGAGATTTATGAACTGGCTGGTGAGGAATTTAATATCAACTCGCCTAAACAGCTTGGCGAATTGCTTTTTGAAAAGCTAGGTCTCCCTCTCGAATACACCAAGAAAACTAAGACCGGTTACTCGACAGCAGTAGATGTCTTGGAACGTCTAGCTCCTATTGCCCCAATCGTCAAGAAAATTCTCGATTACCGTCAGATTGCTAAGATTCAATCCACTTATGTGATTGGTTTGCAGGACTGGATTTTAGCGGATGGCAAGATTCATACGCGCTATGTGCAGGATTTGACTCAGACACGGTCGTCTGTCTAGTGTGGATCCAAACTTGCAAAATATTCCCTGTTCGTTTGGAACAAGGTCGCCTTATCTCGTAAGGCTTTCGTGCCAGAGTGGGAAGATAGTGTCCTTCTCAGCTCTGACTACTCACAGATTGAATTGCGAGTTTTGGCGCATATCTCTAAGGATGAACACTTAATTAAGGCCTTCCAAGAAGGAGCTGATATCCATACCTCGACAGCCATGCGTGTCTTTGGAATTGAACGTCCTGAGGATGTGACTCCGAATGACCGTCGCAATGCCAAGGCTGTCAACTTTGGAGTGGTTTACGGAATTTCAGACTTTTGGTTTATCGAATAATCTAGGTATCAGCCGTAAAGAGGCTGAAGGCCTATATCGATACCTACTTTGAACGCTTCCCAGGTATTAAAAACTACATGGATGAAGTGGTGCGTGAAGCGCGTGATAAGGGTTATGTAGAGACTCTTTTCAAACGTCGTCGTGAGTTGCCAGATATCAATTCGCGTAACTTTAACATTCGTGGTTTTGCGGAACGTACAGCTATCAACTCACCTATCCAAGGTTCGGCTGCAGATATTCTCAAAATCGCTATGATTCAGTTAGATAAAGCCTTGGTAGCAGGTGGTTATCAGACTAAGATGCTGTTACAAGTACACGATGAAATTGTACTTGAAGTGCCTAAGTCGGAATTAGCTGCTATCAAAAAACTTGTCAAACAAACTATGGAAGAAGCCATTCAACTCAGTGTGCCTCTGATTGCTGACGAAAATGAAGGTGTAACTTGGTACGAAGCTAAGTAGAAAATAGATTATCAAACAAAAAAATCCCCTTGAACAATATGGTTCAAAGGGGATTTTTCTTTCAGGAAAAGACAAAAGCGAAACTATCTAGCTAATAGTAGAATTTATTTGCTTTGTTTCTTTTGTTCTTTTTTGGCAAGTACTGGTAGAATCACACCTAATCCAATCAGAATAATTGGTGTTAAGATGTTTGTAAGAAGAGAGAATTGCCAAGCAGTTGGATTTTCAGCATAGCTAATTTTTGGAACCATACCAAGGATACAAGCAAAAGCAGTGAAGAGGAAGCACCAAGTACCGATAACAAAGCCAAGCTTAGGATTATTCACAAACTTGTATTCAGCATTTTTGTATGTTTTCCAAGCACGGTTGAGCATCATATAGGCAAGGAATACCCAAAGATAACGCATCGGCATCACGATAGAATTGAGGTTGGTCATCCATTTTACAAGTCCGTCAATTTCTGGATACCAAAAATTGGAAGGATGATGATGAGACTAACGAGGACGCCCTGTAAGGAGGTAACCGTTAATGAGGACACCTTTTTTTCAGTACGTTTACGAAGCCAGCTTGGGATAAAGTTTTCATCAGCGTTATTGAGAAGGATTTGTAATGGTGCGTCAATAGAGAAGGCAAGTGCTGCGATTTGTCCGACCATGTTTGTAAGAGCATAGATCACGACAAAGAGGTTTCCAACGCCCCAAGAATTTCCTAACATTTGGAAGGCTTGATAAGCACCATTACGCATGAGGTCTTCAGGGATATTATTGCCATCAAATAGCATTCCCATGGCAACAGAACCGAGGATAGCAGAGAGACCAACCATGATGGCCATGACAATCATACCTTTTGGAAATTCTTTTGCAGGGTTGCGAGTTTGATTCACATATGGGGAAATTTTTTCACAACCACCAACTGCAAAGACTAGTAGTGAGATCGTTGTAAAATAAGAAAAATCAAAGTTTGGAATGTAGGTGCTCAGTTGATCCATGTGTGGTGTCGCAAACTGGATGTCTGGTTTAATGAAAGGCAGACCGACAGCCAAAAGCACAAAGAGTAAAGACATAATCAACATAGCACTTCCTGCCAAGCTACCGATGACTTTTAGAGTTGCCAATCCCTTTGTAGAAAGGTAGAGGAAAAGTCCAAAGATTAGTAAGCAGAGAATAACAATCCAGTGGAAGTCAATTTGTTTTAGAAATTGTCCGTTAGCCTTGCTAAGGCCCATCCAAGCGGAATCAGGATTCCTTGAGGTTTTTGTGCGAGGTAAGGGATATGCACAACCCAGTAGGTCCAAGCAGCAAAGTAGGCGAGACGTTTGGTTGATGTTTTTTCAACCCAGTCACTAACACCGCTTCCGCTTTCCTTAAAGGTAGAACCTAGTTGTCCGACGATGAGGGAATATGGGATAAAGTAGAGTGCGAGGATTCAAAACCCAAGATACGACGACTGAAATTCCCTGTTGAGAATAGTTGTTGACGACGTTTCCTAGCCCCCAAACCATGTTGAAAGCAATCAGAGAAACCATCAGCCAATTAAGTTGGTGTTGATCTTTTTTCATAATGTCTCCTTTTCTGATAATTTCAGTATATCATGTTTTTTTGAAAGCGCCTAACAAAATTTGAAATTTACTATAAAAAATGTAAAGGATAGCTAACAGATAGGGAATAGGCCTTGTTGGTTGAGAAAAAGATTATCCACAACTTGTGGATAACTCAAGGTATCGACAACAACTGTCTCTTTATAATTTTAATGGGAAAAAGAGAGACGAAATTTATAGAATAGGAAACAAATCAATCTGTTTATAAACCTTGATAGACAAGGTTTATAGACGTTTATTCTCTTGTACATCCTATAGAACTTGGGATTGAAAGATATGTTTTGGAAAATCTTGAAAATATTTTCCGAAGAAAAGTTTGAAAGGTTATTCACAGTCTGTGGATAACTTTATATGGATAAGAAAACCCCTTTGCGTCTGACAAAGGGGTTAGGTTATTAATGCTTTAGCAACCAGCTGAGGGCAAAGTCAAGAGTCTTGGCATTGAGCAGTTCCTGATGGCTGATGCTTTGTTTTTCTTTCCCGTCCAGTCGACAGTCTTGTACAAAAGTGGAAAGTGTTCATGATTTTGCTGAGTACGAATATCCAACCACTGTTCTTTTTCTGCAAGATAGACACGAAGGTGGTCAAAGAGTGGAATTCCAAGGTCATAGTTTGCTTTTCCTGGACAGGTTGGGTAAAGCCCAAGAGCAGACCAGACATACCAAGCTGATAGACTACCGTTATCCTCGTCTCCTGGATAAGCATCCCAGCCAGATCGAAAGGCTTTTTGACGAAGGGTCTTGATTAAGAGACTGGTATATTGAGAATAATTACTGTAGCGGAAAAGGTAAGGGATGTGGAAACTTGGTTGGTTTGAAATGGCTAGTTGACCAAATGGCGCTGTTGCCATTTCGCTCATTTCATGGATTTCATAACCATAGCCGGTCGTTTCAAAGAGAGGGAGACTTTGACAAGTTTTCAAAAGATAGTTGCTAAAGGCTTCTTTTCCTCCCATTAGTTGGCTAAGTCCAGAAATATCATGTAAGACACCGAGACTGGCTTGAACGGCTGAACACTCAGCGTAGTCACGACCCCAACTATAAGGAGAAAAGTCAGGACGGAAGTTGCCATCTACATCACGCGCCCTCATGTAGCCTGTTTCAGGGTCAAATAGATTTTGATAATTCTTAGAATATTGGGAATAAGTTTGTGCTAGTTCTTCTTGACCCAATTTTGCTGCGCAGGTAGAGATGCAAAAATCACTATAAGCATAGTCCAGTGTATGACTGACACTTTCATGATAATCTGTGGATAGGTAGCCAAGTTCTTGGTATTGAGCAAGACCGTGTCGCCCGTTGACAGCTTTTGGATCTGCCTTGGTCGCAGTTTCAATCATGGCTTTGAGAAATTCTTCTTCAAGTTCAGGTGCCATGTCTTTACAAGCACTATCTGCAATAAGACCATCAATCAAAGTGACCAGGCATCATTCCTCGTTTCGTCAGGAGCAAGCCACTTAGGGCAGATATCCAGTATCACGATAGCTATTGAGGAAGCCCTCAAGAAATTGACGATAGTACTCTGGAATAATCAAGGCAAAGAGTGGGAATGAAGTGCGGAAGGTATCCCAAAAACCATTGTTGGTAAAGAGTAGACCAGGCTTGATCGTTCCTGAAGCAAGGTCCATATGAATATTCTCGTCCTGCTCATTTACCTCATAGAAGGTTTGCGGGAAAAGAAAGAGTCTGTAAAGACAGTGGTCAAAAAATGTTCGGTCTACTGAGCCCAGTTTCACGACATCAAAACGACCTAGAAGGTCTTCCCAACTATCTTTAGCGTCTGTTTTCGTTTCTTCAAAATCCTGTTTAGGAAGATTAAAGAGGGCTTGTTCTTTGGAAATAAAGGAAGTTGCTAGTTGAACTTGAGCTTCTGCTCCAGCCAAGTCAATACGCCAGTCTTGCCCCTCTTGATTGATAGATACAATATCCGTAGAGAATGCGAGAGCAGTGAACATGACGAGGGGACTTTTATTGGTTTCGGTTAATCCTGTTTGTCTCAGGGCAAGAGTTCGCTTATCCACTTGTTCTAATGTCAGATCATCATGCTGCGTGAAGATAGAGGGAGAGGGCTTTTCCTTGTGTTTGTCTTAGTTGAATAGAAGCTCCATAGCAAGTCGGTGTGAGTTGGGTTTCAATCTGGTAACGTTCAGAAAAAATTCTGAGATAATGGGGATTGAAAATGGCACGCTCCAAGTTATAGGAAGACTGACGATGGAAGAGCGTGTCACCGCTGATTTCTCCTGTAACAGGAGTCAGTAGTAACCAAGAATAATCACCAATCCAAGGGACTAGGCTGGTGGGTTAGTCGAATACCCTGAAAGATGGGAAGATGGGGATCAAAAAACCAAGATCCTTCCTGATCACTAGTTTGTGGAACAAAGTAATTCATGCCCCAAAAGGCACTCCAGTGTAGGGTAGGGTGTTTCCTCGTGAAAATGCATGTTTACTGGCTGTTCCAAAACGCGTATCAATGGTTTCAAGTATAGGTTTCATAGTGGTTCCTTAGTTAGTTTTTTACATTATATCAGAAAAAGGAGACTTTTAGAAAATGACTTTCAAATATAACAATTTTGTAGAATAATGACTAACATTTGTGTATATATTTTCTGGACTAAAAGCTATATACTGAAAATGAAAATTTGTTTGAAAGAGGCAAAATAGTTTATGGTTTATTCAAAAGAAATTGTTAGAGAGTGGCTAGATGAGGTAGCGGAGCGTGCTAAAGATCATCCGGAATGGGTGGATGTCTTTGAACGTTGCTACACAGACACTTTAGACAATACAGTTGAAATCTTAGAAGACGGCTCGACCTTTGTGCTAACCGGGGATATTCCAGCTATGTGGCTCCGTGATTCAACTGCTCAGCTTAGACCATACCTTCATGTGGCAAAAAGAGACCCTCGTTTGCGCCAGACCATTGCTGGCTTGGTTAAACGCCAGATGACTTTGATTCTCAAGGATCCCTATGCCAACTCTTTCAATATTGAGGAGAACTGGAAGGGTCATCACGAGACAGACCATACAGACCTCAATGGCTGGATTTGGGAACGTAAGTATGAAGTGGATTCGCTTTGCTATCCCTTGCAATTGGCTTATCTCCTTTGGAAGGAAACTGGTGAGACGAGTCAATTTGATGAAATCTTTGTCACCGCGGCCAAGGAAATCCTTCATCTTTGGACGGTGGAGCAAGATCACAATAATTCACCATACCGTTTCGTTCGTGACACTGATCGCAAGGAGGATACCTTGGTAAATGATGGATTTGGTCCTGACTTTGCCGTGACAGGAATGACCTGGTCAGCCTTCCGTCCAAGTGATGACTGCTGTCAGTATAGCTACTTGATTCCGTCGAATATGTTTGCAGTGGTTGTCTTGGGTTATGTCCAAGAAATCTTTGCAGAATTGACTCTAGCCGATAGTGAGAGTATCATTGCAGATGCCAAACGCCTCCAAACTGAGATTCAAGAAGGGATCGAAAATTACGCCTACACTACAAATAGTAAGGGTGAAAAGATTTATGCCTTTGAGGTAGACGGTCTAGGAAATGCTAGCATCATGGACGATCCTAACGTGCCAAGTTTGTTGGCTGCTCCATATCTTGGTTACTGTGATGTCAATGACGAAGTGTATCAAGCCACTCGTCGCACCATTCTCAGTCCTGAAAATCCATACTTCTACCAAGGAGAATACGCTAGTGGACTCGGAAGTTCACATACCTTCTACCGCTATATCTGGCCGATTGCTCTATCTATCCAAGGATTGACAACGACGGATAAGGCGGAGAAAAAACATTTGCTAGATCAACTCGTTGCCTGCGATGGTGGAACAGGTGTCATGCACGAAAGCTTTCCACGTAGACGATCCGACTCTCTACTCACGCGAATGGTTCTCATGGGCCAACATGATGTTCTGCGAATTGGTCTTTGGATTACTTGGATATTCGCTAATACTCTTCGAAAATCAAATTTCAAACCACGTCAGCTTCGCCTTGCCGTACTCAAGTACAGCCTGCGGCTAGCTTCCTAGTTTGCTCTTTGATTTTCATTGAGTATAAGGAGCACGCTTTAGCTTCACTGATTCTTGTAAGAATCACAAATTATATTTAAAACCTTTAAAATTTAAGTTAGAATGAGGTTTTACTCATGGAAAATGTTGTTGTACATATCATCTCTCACAGTCACTGGGATCGTGAGTGGTATCTACCTTTTGAAAGTCACCGTATGCAATTGGTGGAACTTTTTGACAATCTGTTTGATCTTTTTGAAAATGATCCTGAGTTCAAGAGCTTCCACTTGGATGGACAAACCATTGTCCTTGATGACTATTTAGAAATTCGCCCTGAAAACCGTGACAAGGTGCAGCGTTATATCGACGAAGGGAAACTCAAGATTGGTCCATTTCTACATCTTGCAGGATGATTACTTTGATTTCCAGTGAAGCCAATGTCCGCAATACCTTGATTGGCCAAGCTGAATGTGCCAAATGGGGTAAATCAACTCAGATTGGTTACTTTCCAGATACTTTTGGAAATATGGGGCAAGCTCCTCAAATCCTTCAAAAATCAGGTATTCACGTAGCAGCCTTTGGTCGTGGTGTCAAACCGATCGGCTTTGACAACCAAGTCCTCGAAGATGAGCAGTTTACCTCTCAATTTTCTGAGATGTACTGGCAAGGTGCGGATGGTAGCCGTGTACTCGGCATTCTATTTGCTAACTGGTACAGTAACGGGAACGAAATTCCAGTAGATAAAGATGAAGCCTTGACCTTCTGGAAACAAAAATTGGCAGACGTCCGTGACTATGCTTCTACTAACCAATGGTTGATGATGAACGGATGTGATCACCAACCAGTTCAACGAAATTTGAGTGAAGCCATTCGTGTGGCAAACGAACTATTCCCAGACGTGACCTTTATTCATAGCTCCTTTGACGAATATATCCAAGCAGTGGAAGGTGCACTTCCTGAACACCTATCAACGGTTACAGGTGAGTTGACCAGCCAGGAAACGGATGGTTGGTACACTCTTGCTAACACCTCTTCTTCACGTGTTTATCTCAAACAAGCCTTCCAAGAAAACAGCAATTTGTTGGAGCAAGTAGTAGAACCTTTGACCATCATTACTGGTGGACATAACCACAAGGATCAATTAACCTATGCTTGGAAAGTGCTCTTGCAAAATGCACCACACGATAGCATCTGTGGATGCAGTATTGACGAAGTACACCGTGAAATGGAAACTCGTTTTGCCAAGGTCAACCAAGTTGGGAAACTTTTGTTAAGACTAACCTTCTCAATGAGTGGAAACATAAAATAGCAACTCAGGAAGCGCAAAGTGATCACCTCTTTACTGTTGTCAACACAGCCTTACATGACAAGGTTGATACAGTCAGTGTTGTAGTGGATGTTGTCACTTGTGATTTCAAAGAATTGCATCCAACAGAAGGTTACAAGAAGATGGCAGCTGTGACCTTGCCAGATTACCATGTTGAAGATTTGGATGGTCATGTCCTTGAAGCCAAGATTGAAGACTTGGGAGCAAGTTTTGGTTATACCTTGCCCAAAGGATAAATTCCGCCAACCATATATTGCACGCCAAGTGCGCGTGACAATCCCAGTCCACCTTGCTCCGCTTTCTTGGGCAAGCTTCCAATTGGTCGAAGGTCAAGTAGATCACCGTGATGGTATTTACCAAAATGGAGTCATTGATACACCATTCGTGACAGTGAGTGTAGATGAAGGAATTACAGTCTACGACAAGACTACTAACGAAGCCTACGAAGATTTCATCCAATTCGAGGACCGTGGAGATATCGGGTAACGAGTACATTTACTTCCAGCCAAAAGGAACTGAGCCAATCTACGCTCAACTGAAAGGCTATGAAGTCTTAGAAAACAATGCTCGCTATGCTAAGGTTTTGCTCAAACATGACTTGACTATTCCAGTTAGCGCAGATGAAAAATTGGATGCTGAACAAAGAGGTATCATCGAGTTCATGAAACGAGATGCAGGTCGTTCAGAAGAGTTGACAACCATTCCTCTTGAAACAGAAATGACTGTCTTTGTGGACAATCCACAGATTCGCTTCAAGACTCGCTTTACCAATACAGCCAAAGACCACCGCATCCGTCTCTTGGTCAAAACTCATAACACACGCCCAAGTAATGATTCTGAAAGCATCTATGAAGTTGTGACAAGACCAAATAAACCGGCAGCTTCTTGGGAAATCCTGAAAATCCACAACACCAACAAGCCTTTGTCAGCTTGTATGATGATGTAAAAGGAGTGACCGTATCCAATAAAGGATTGCACGAATACGAAATCCTTGGAGACGACACCATGGCTGTAACTCTTCTCCGTGCTTCAGGTGAGCTAGGTGACTGGGGCTACTTCCCAACGCCAGAAGCCCAGTGCTTGCGCGATATCGAAGTTGAGTTTGCAGTAGAATGCCATCAAGCAGGCGAACGTTTCTCAGCCTTCCGTCGTGCAAAAGCCTTCCAGGTGCCATTTACAGCCCTTCAAGTTGCAAAACAAGAAGGTAGCGTTGCTGCAACAGGTAGTCTCTTCAACCATGCAGCCCTCAACTTGCCACAAGTCTGCCCAACAGCCTTTAAAGTTGCTGAAAATGAAGAAGGCTACGTCCTTCGTTACTACAATATGAGTCAAGAAAATGTTCGCGTGTCTGAAAAACAACAAACCATTCTTGATTTGTTGGAACGCCCATATCCAGTTCATTCAGGACTATTGGCACCACAGGAAATTCGTACAGAATTGATCAAAAAAGAAGAAATTTAATTTCAACAAGAAAACATAAACAGAAAGGAGGAGCGAAAAAGTAAGAACCAACTGCTGATTCGCTCCTTTTTACAGGTGAAAGCAATGACCACTTGCAACCATTGATATTGGAGGGACTGGCATTAAGTTTGCCAGTCTAACTCCTGATGGAAAGATTTTAGATAAGACCAGCACACCAACTCCAGAGACTCTGGAAGAGTTGCTAGCTTGGTTGGACCAACGCTTTGTCAGAACAGGACTATCGTGGGATTGCTATGAGTGTACCAGGAGCCGTTAATCAAGAAACAGGAGTGATTGAGGGGATTAGTGCCATTCCTTACATCCATGGTTTTTCATGGTATGAGGCGCTTGCTCATTATAAGCTATCCTGTCCATCTAGAAAATGATGCCAACTGTGTTGGACTCAGTGAACTGCTAGCTCATCCTGAGATTGAAAATGCAGCCTGTGTCGTGATTGGTACAGGAATCGGTGGCGCTATGATTATCAATGGCAAGCTTCACCGTGGTCGCCATGGTTTGGGCGGTGAGTTTGGCTACATGACCACCATCGAACCAGCAGAAAAACTCAACAACTGGTCGCAACTAGCTTCTACAGGAAACATGGTTCGTTATGTGATTGAAAAATCAGGTCAGTCAGACTGGGATGGCCGTAAGGTTTACCAAGAGGCTGCAGCAGGCAATGCCCTTTGCCAAGAAGCCATTGAGCGCATGAATCGTAATCTAGCTCAAGGACTGCTCAATATCCAGTATCTCATCGACCCAGATGTCATTAGCCTAGGTGGCTCTATCAGTCAGAACCCAGATTTTATCAAAGGGTGTGCAAAAAGCAGTAGACACCTTTGTGGAAAGATATGAAGAATATACAATTGCTCCAGTGATTCAAGCTTGCACCTATCACGCAGATGCCAATCTCTACGGTGCCCTTGTCAACTGGTTACAGGAGGAAAACCAATGGTAAGTTTTACAGGACTTAGTCCCAAACAAGCCCAAGCTATCGAAGTATTAAAAAATCACATCTCCCTACCAGATGTAGAGGTGGCAGTCGCTCAGTCTGACCAAGCTTCTATCTCTATCAAGGGTGAGAAGGGGCAGTATCAACTGACCTACCGTAAACCTCATCAACTCTACCGTGCTTTATCTGTGCTAGCAACAGCTTTAGCAGAAGGGGACAAGGTAGAGATTGAAGAGCAGGCGGCCTATGAAGATTTAGCCTATATGGCAGACTGTTCGCGCAATGCCGTGCTCAATGTCGCATCTGCCAAGCAGATGATAGAAGTCTTGGCTCTCATGGGTTACTCAATCTTTGAGCTATATATGGAGGACACCTATCAGATTGAGGGGCAACCTTACTTTGGTTATTTCCGTGGGGCTTATTCAGCTGAGGAATTACAGGAAATCGAAGCATACGCCCAACAGTTTGACATGACCTTTGTCCCATGTATCCAGACCTTAGCCCACTTGTCAGCCTTTGTCAAATGGGGTGTCAAAGAAGTGCAAGAACTTCGCGATGTAGAAGACATTCTTCTCATTGGTGAAGAAAAAGTCTACGACCTGATTGACGGTATGTTTGCGACGTTATCTAAACTACAAACTCGCAAGGTCAATATCGGGATGGATGAAGCTCACTTGGTCGGTTTGGGACGTTACCTTATCCTGAACGGTGTGGTTGATCGTAGTCTCCTCATGTGCCAACACTTGGAGCGCGTGCTGGATATTGCAGACAAATATGGTTTCCACTGCCAGATGTGGAGCGATATGTTCTTCAAGCTTATGTCAGCAGATGGCCAGTACGACCGTGATGTGGAGATTCCAGAGGAGACTCGTGTTTACCTTGACCGTCTCAAAGACCGTGTCACCTTGGTTTACTGGGATTATTACCAAGATAGCGAAGAAAAGTACAACCGCAACTTCAGTAACCACCATAAGATTAGCCAGGATATCGCCTTCGCTGGTGGTGCTTGGAAGTGGATTGGTTTTACGCCCCACAACCATTTCAGCCGTCTCATTGCAGTAGAAGCCAATAAAGCTTGCCGTGCCAATCAGATTAAGGAAGTTATTGTGACTGGCTGGGGGGACAATGGTGGTGAAACAGCCCAGTTCTCTATTCTGCCAAGCTTACAAATCTGGGCAGAACTCTGCTACCGCAATGATTTAGAGCGTCTATCTGCTCATTTCAAGACCAATACAGGCCTATCGGTTGAGGACTTTATGCAACTTGATCTTGCCAACCTCTTACCAGACCTACCAGACAATCTCAGTGGAATTAACCCTAACCGCTATGTCTTTTATCAGGATGTTCTCTGTCCAATTCTTGACAAGCACATGACACCTGAACAGGACAAACCGCACTTTGCTAAGGCGGCTGAGACCCTTTCTGACATTAAAGAAAAAGCAGGTATCTACGCCTATCTCTTTGAAACTCAGGCTCAGTTGAATGCTATTTTAAGTAGTAAGGTTGATGTGGGACGACGCATCCGTCAAGCCTATCAAGCAGGCGATAAAGAGAGCTTGCAACAAATTGCTAGAGAAGAACTACCAAAATTAAGAAGCAATATTGAAACCTTCCACAAGCTCTTTAGCCAACAATGGTTGAAAGAAAACAAGGTCTTTGGCTTGGATACCGTAGATATTCGTATGGGAGGACTCTTGCAACGAATCAAGCGAGCAGAAAGCCGCATTGAAAACTACCTAGCAGGCGAAATCTCTCGTATCGACGAACTAGAAGTAGACATCTTGCCATTTAATGATTTCTACGGAGACAAGGACTTCGCAGCAACGACAGCCAACCAGTGGCATACTATTGCGACAGCTTCGACCATTTATACAACCTAGGAAAACTCTATTCAGGAAGAAAGTTTCTCGTGAAACATCCTTCTTATATAAAAAAGTTCTCCACATAAAATAATTTGTGGAGTTTTTTCTATAATTTGTAGTTTAAACTGTCCTAAAAATAAGAGTATACTATTTTTTTGTAAACGTTATCAAGTCTAAAAAAATGTGAGATTATGAAGTTTTTAGAAAAATAAAAAAAGGGAGGAAATTATGAACAAGTTTTTCAAAAAAACTTTTAAGAGATAATTGGATTTTTTTCTCTTAATGGTTTCTACCAGGAACAATTTGGTTGATTTTATTCTTCTACATTCCAGTTTTTGGGAATGTGGTTGCCTTCAAAGACTACCATATGACTGGTGAAGGATTCGTCCACAGTATTATAAATAGTAAATGGGTTGGACTAGATAACTTTAAATTCTTGTTTAGTTCAAAAGATGCCTTTGTCATCACTCGAAACACTGTACTTTACAACCTTGGATTTATCTTTATCGGTTTGATTGTGTCAGTTGGTATCGCCATTATCCTTAGTGAACTTCGCTCTAAGCAAATGGTTAAAATCTACCAAACATCTATGTTGTTCCCTTACTTCCTATCTTGGGTTATCATCAGTTTCTTTACAGATGCTTTCCTAAACATCGATAAAGGGCTTATCAACCACACCTTAGAAGCTCTTGGAATGAAGGGTATTAACTTCTACGCTGATGTAAGCATCTGGCCTTACCTTCTCCTTTTCCTAGGTATCTGGAAAGGCTTTGGATATAGTAGTGTGATGTACTACGCAACTATCATGGGTATTGACCCAACTTACTACGAAGCAGCGACAGTGGACGGTGCTAGCAAATGGCAACGTATCCGTAACGTAACCATCCCTCAGTTGACACCGCTTGTGACAGTATTGACCATCCTTGCAGTCGGAAATATCTTCCGTGCAGACTTCGGTCTTTTCTACCAAATCCCTCACAACGCTGGTCAGCTCTATAGCGTAACAAACGTATTGGACGTTTATGTCTTTAACGGATTGACCCAAACAGCAGATATCGGTATGGCATCAGCAGCCGGTCTCTATCAGTCAGTCGTCGGTTTGATTCTCGTTATCCTATCAAACTTACTTGCAAGACGTGTTGATCCTAACTCAGCACTATTCTAGAAAGGAGGAGCATATGGCAAAAAAAATTCAAAAAGAAAAAATTGATAATGTTGGCATACACTCCTTCAGCAAAAAGGCAGATATCTTCTTTAGTATCATATCTGGTTTGCTGGCCTTCTCTTGTATCTTGCCTTTCATCTTCGTAATCATTATCTCAATTACAGATGAAAAAAGTATTGTTCAATATGGATATAGCTTCTTCCCATCGAAGTTTGGTGTAGATGGATTTTCGAGTTCTTGGCTCAATTTAAAGACAAAATTTTACAAGCACTCTTTATCTCAACTTTTGTGACAGTTGTCGGTACATTGACAAACGTATTCATCACAACAACCTACGCTTATGCCATCTCACGTTCAACATTTAAGTATCGCAAATTCTTTACAATCTTTCGCTCTTCTTAGTATGTTGTTCAATGCTGGTTTGGTACCAGGCTATATCGTGGTAACTCAATTGCTTCACTTGGGTGATACTATTTGGGCCTTTGATTGTTCCGATGCTTCTATCACCATTCAACATCATGTTGATGCGTTCCTTTCTTCAAGAAAACCATCCCAGAAGCAATCCTCGAATCAGCTCGTATCGATGGAGCTAGTGAGGCTCGGATCTTCTTCCAAATCTGTTTACCACTGTCTCTTCCAGGGATTGCGACTATCACACTATTGACAGCACTTGGATTCTGGAATGACTGGTTTCAATGCCCTACTTTACATCAAGAGTGACAACTTGTATCCATTGCAATATTTGCTCATGCAAATTCAAAACAACATGGATTACATTGCTAAGTCAGTTGGGATGTCAGGACAACTTGCAGTTGCCCTACCAAAAGAAACAGGTCGTATGGCCATGGTCGTTGTTGCGACTGTTCCAATTGCGATTCTCTATCCATTCTTCCAACGCTACTTTGTAAAAGGTTTAACTATCGGTGGTGTTAAAGAATAAGAGACGCTGAGAAACAAGTTTTCTCTACCCTATCTAACTTTTCTTTGTTGAAAAGTAGATCACTAAAATTGTTTTAAATTTAAAAATAAAAAAAGGAGTTTTTATCATGAAAAACTGGAAAAAATATGCTTTTACTTCAGCTAGCCTTGTAGCTTTGGCTGCTGGACTTGCAGCTTGTGGTAACCTTAAAGGAAACAACCAAAAAGCTGCTGAATCATCATCGTCATCAGGTGATGCAACTGTTATCAAAATGTACCAAATCGGTGACAAACCAGATAACTTGGATGAATTGCTAGAAAATGCAAACAAAATCATCGGAGAAAAAGTTGGTGCTAAATTGGATATCCAATACCTTGGTTGGGGTGACTACAGCAAGAAAATGTCAGTTATCACTTCATCAGGTGAAAACTATGATATCGCCTTTGCAGATAACTATGTCGTAAACGCTCAAAAAGGTGCTTATGCTGACTTGACAGAATTGTACAAGAAAGAAGGAGCTGACCTTTACAAAGCGCTTGACCCAGCTTACATCAAAGGTAACACTGTAAACGGTAAAATCTATGCAGTTCCAGTTGCAGCCAACGTTGCATCTTCACAAAACTTTGCTTTCAACGGCCCACTTCTTGAAAAATATGGAATCGATATCTCAGGTGTAACTTCATACGAAACACTTGAACCAGTATTGAAACAAATCAAAGAAAAAGCTCCAGATGTAATGCCATTCGCTGTTGGTAAAAACTTTATCCCATCAGAAAACTTTGACTACCCAGTTGCAAATGGTCTTCCATTCGTTATCGACCTTGAAGGCGATACTACTAAGATCGTAAACCGTTACGAAGTTCCTCGTTTCGTAGAACACTTGAAGACTCTTCACAAATACTATGAAGCAGGATACATTCCAAAAGACGTAGCAACAAGCGAAACTTCATATGACCTTACTCAAGATACTTGGCTTGTTCGCGAAGAAACAGTAGGACCAGCTGACTACGGTAGCAGCTTGCTTTCTCGTGTTGCTAACAGAGACATCCAAATCAAACCATTTACTAACTTCATCAAGAAAAAAACCAAACAACTCAAGTTGCTAACTTTGTAATCTCAAACAACTCTAAGAACAAAGAAAAAAAGCAATGGAAGTGTTGAACCTCTTGAACACTAACCCAGAACTCTTGAACGGACTTGTTTATGGACCAGAAGGCAAGAACTGGGAAAAAGTTGCAGGTAAAGAAAACCGTGTTAAAGTCCTTGATGGATACAAAGGAAACACTCACATGTCAGGATGGAACACTGGTAACAACTGGATCCTTTACATCAACGAAAACGTAACAGATGAGCAAATTGCACAATCTAAGAAAGACTTGGAAACTGCAAAAAGAATCTCCAGCGCTTGGATTCATCTTTCAACACTGACAACGTGAAATCTGAAATCTCAGCTATCACTAACACTATGCAACAATTCGATACAGCTATCAACACTGGTACTGTAGACCCAGAAAAAGCTATTCCAGAATTGATGGAAAAACTTAAATCTGAAGGTGCTTACCAAAAAGTATTGGATGAAATGCAAAAACAATACGACGAATTCTTGAAAAACAAAAAATCTTAAGATAGATTGATTTCGTGTATTCATTCCTAAAAGATGCGATCACTGCCTTGTCTGGATTTTTCCAGACGGGGTGGTGATTCTTTTTAGAATAAATACATATAATTATCTGTATTTTGAACCCAGGCATTTGCCTTACAAGCATCGTTGGTAATAAGTATATGAAAAAATACCATCTTATTTTCAAAACTAGTGCAATCTTATCCTACTTATTTTTCGTATATGGACTTTCTCAGCTAACACTTATAATCCAAAACTACTGGCAATTTTCTTCTCAAATTGGCAATTTTTTCTGGATTCGAAATCTTGTCAGTCTAGTCTTCATCGGACTGATGGTATGGATATTAGTCAAGACAGGTCATGGATATCTTTTTGTTATTCCAAAGAAAAAATGGCTTTGGTATACAGTTTTGACGATTCTCGTAGCTGTGCTTCATATAACGTTTAATTTCCAAACGGCTAGACATGTTCAGTCTACCTATGAAGGTTGGGCCGTGTTGATCGGTTATAGTGAGACAAATTTTGCCGAGTTGGGACTCTACTTGACCTTATTTTTCCTAGGGCCTCTGATGGAAGAGTTGATTTATAGAGGATTGCTCCAACATGCCTTCTTTAAAGATTCGAAATTTGGGCTTGACCTGATTCTTCCTTCGGTTTTATTTGCTCTTCCTCACTTTACAAGTTTTCCCAGTGTACTAGATATTCTTGTTTTTGCGACATTTGGAATCTTTTATGCGGGTCTAACTCGCTATACCAAGAGTATCTATCCTGGTTATATCGTTCATGTTATCAATAATATTGTCGCAACCTTACCATTTTTGTTAACATTTCTTCATCGAATATTCAGCTAAAACAAGACCTGTTTTCAGGTCTTGTTTTCAATTTTCGGTCAAATAAATTGCGTTCGCTTTCTTGAGGGAGTATACTGGTATAGTTGAATGAAAAATTCTGATAATTTAATCTTAGAAAAGAGAATCTTATGGCAAAACCTATTCGTGTTTTACTTTACTATAAATATGTTCCAATCGAAAACGCAGAACAATTTGCGGCTGACCACTTGGCTTTCTGTAAGTCTATTGGCCTCAAGGGCCGTATCCTAGTGGCTGACGAAGGGATCAACGGAACTGTTTCTGGTGACTACGAAACAACGCAAAAATACATGGACTACGTTCACAGCCTTCCAGGGATGGAAGACCTCTGGTTCAAGATTGATGAAGAAGAAGAGCAAGCTTTCAAGAAGATGTTTGTTCGCTACAAAAGGAAATCGTCCACCTTGGTTTAGAGGATGATAACTTTGATAACGACATCAATCCTCTTGAAACAACAGGTGCTTACTTGTCACCAAAAGAATTTAAAGAAGCCCTCTTAGATGAAGATACAGTGGTCCTTGATACTCGTAATGACTATGAGTACGACCTTGGACACTTCCGTGGGGCTATCCGTCCAGACATCCGCAACTTCCGTGAATTGCCACAATGGGTTCGTGATAACAAGGAAAAATTCATGGATAAACGTGTCGTAGTATACTGTACAGGTGGCGTCCGCTGTGAGAAATTCTCAGGTTGGATGGTCCGTGAAGGCTACAAAGATGTCGGTCAATTGCATGGAGGAATTGCGACTTATGGGAAAGATCCAGAAGTTCAAGGGGAACTTTGGGATGGGAAAATGTATGTCTTTGATGAACGTATTGCAGTCGATGTCAACCATGTCAATCCAACCATTGTAGGGAAAGATTGGTTTGATGGCACACCGTGCGAACGCTATGTAAACTGTGGTAATCCTTTCTGTAACCGCCGTATCTTGGCATCAGAAGACAACGAAGATAAATATCTCCGTGGTTGCTCGCACGAGTGCCGTGTTCACCCACGTAATCGCTATGTTTTAGAACATGAATTGACGCAAGACCAAGTCATCGAGCGTTTAGCAGCGATTGGTGAGAACTTGGATCATTCTGAAGTTGTATAAAAGTCAGACAGTCCTTAGGGGCTGTTTTTCTATGCTTTTGACCAAAAAATCTTAAATTTGTTTCTGCATCTTTCAGGAAAATGGTGTATACTATATGTAAACGATTTCAAAGGAGACCATTTATGGTGAAAACATTTTTTATTCCAAATAAACAAAGTATTTTAGGACAACAGGAGATTCTTACAGCTAAATCAATTTTAGGCTTAGTAGAAGGCCTAGAGTCGCATAGTTATGATGCTGTCTACCTCCGTCAACCTCTCAATCGCCTTGAGTATATCGAGTGTGGAATCGTAGGAAAGTCTCAATTTCTCTTTAAAGTTCGTTATGTAGATGCTCAAAAAGGCTATCAAGTCATCATTCCTGACTTGATTACAAGAGCTGATTGGGAGATTGTAGAAGCTCTCTTGCAAGCCTTTGTCTAGCAAGGTTGGTGAAGCAGTTGAAGGCTTGGCAGACTTTGACTTGGAAAACTATTTCCAAGAAACTGTCAAGAGCTATCTAGCGGATAAGGCTGCTCGTTTGGCCTTCTGCCAAGGAATTCTATCACCTATTTACTTTTGATAAGAAGGATTTAGAAAGCTTTCCTAGAAGAAGATGGATTGACACGTTTTGAAGAGTTAGTCAAGAAGGTTCAAGGTTCAGATGCTTACCCTGCCAGCGCAAAATTTTATCCAGATGGAGAAGGTAAGGTTCATGGTATCTACCACCTAGCTCAGGGAGTAAAAACTATCTTACCAAAAGAACCTGTGATTCCAGCACCTTACGTTGAGCAGTTGGTAGGCAAGGAGCTTGTATGGGAGATTGACTTTGGTGAAAAATCTCTGGAGATGGTTCAAAACCAGAAGACTATGAAGCAGTAGCTAGACTGGATTATCAAGCGTTTTTAGAAGCTTTGCCAAAAGAACTTTATCAGGACTTAGATGCTAACCAAGTAGAAGTAGGACCTGTTTTAGGGAAAGATTTTAAGAACTTAGTAAAATAGATAAACTAGAGGAATAAATGAAAGATATAGTTTATAAAATAAATGCGAAAAAGGTCAGATTTCGTTTGGTCTGCTTTTTTTGTGTATTTCTAAAAAAAATCCTGTCAAGAGCTGACAGGATTTTATATTACATAAAGGCTAGAATTCGGAGATAATCAAAAACCAGTGCCATTTCTGCTAGGAAAAAGAGAAATAGGATGCTTCCGTTGACTAGGAAGGCCAAGAGAAGGCGATAGAAGGGGTCGCTTTGACTATCTTTACTAGATTTTGAGATGATGTAGAGGTTGGCAAGAAGTACCAGACCAATGCTAATGAGGCAAAGTAGAGCTGCAAAACGTAGACTATTAAAGAAGGCAAAGAAACTCGCAATACCCGTGAGCAGGATAGGAAGGGCGAAGAGTCTGCTATACTCTTGCAAGGCTTTTTCCAGTGTCCAGTTACGGTCTTGGTCGACAAAGCGTTTGACTACGAATCCGCCCATGAGGATAGAAAAGAAGAAGAGACTTGTAGCTACCAAAATTGAGAAGATAGAAAAGAGATTTAGTGAAGGGAAATGTTGGAGAGCTTTAGAGTCGATGGCTGCCATATGGCCGTAGTAGGCTTGCTTGGCGTGATAAACTGTAAAGAGGAAACTTGTGGCAGAAAAGATAGTTAGGAGCGCAAAGGCGTTATAACTATGTTTTTTATCTGTATCAATGCTTGCTGTTGGCTCTTTAAGAGCACCTTGTAGCCAAAGACCCAAAAGATCAGCCAATTCTTCTTTGAAGATTGCCGTTTTTGTAGGTACAGGATCTGGTAAAAATGGGCTTTCCAAAGATTTGCTTGTCTGAGGCGCTTCTTTAACAGGTTCTTCTGACTTGTCTGTCTTTGTTACCAGTTCTTCTTCAGCTTCTTCAGTTTCTTCTTCTTCAGCCTCTACTTTTTCTAGGTCAGTTTCCTGATTTTCAGGATTGGCTTGAGGATTTTCCTCAACTACTGGCGCCTCTTCTCCTGCCTCTGAATCTTCTTCAAGGAGAACTGAGTCGGATGGGCTATCTTTTTTATCATTGTTGGCTGTTTTTTCGAAATCAGCACTTTCAAACCATTCTTGAGTCATAATAGACCTCCCTTTTTTGATTAATTTTTGAGTAGTAACTACTAGTTGTTTTTATTCATGATTTCTATAAGAAAGCAAGCGATCTCATTTTGGGAAATAGATACGTTGATTCGCTTTTGCGACGAGGAGATCTTGCGTATCTTTTTTTTCTGTTTTGTATGGGTTAGCTAAAGTTTCACCTTTACTACCTCCCCTAGGACTGTCATGTCCGTCTCGGTGCCAACGATAGATTTCACCATGTTCAGTAGAAAAATCTACATTGATTCGGTCAAGTTCCTTTTGGGATAACTCGAGCGAGATAGTTGTTTTGGCCTCAAATTCCACCCTACCATGTACTTGGATATCGTCTGCCATGATATGTTCATGCTCTGCTTTGATGCGACTATCTGTTAGATTTGTTTCAAATACATTGACGATTCCAGCTGTGGTTAATTGGCTATTTTTGATGTCGCTACTAGTGATACGAAGATAGCCATTTGACTGAATCTTGGCATTACTAAGTTTTGCATTAGTGATCGAAAGATCTCCATGTTCGATCTGGGTGGTTAGATTTTTTAATTCTTTTCCTCTTGGTAATGAGAGCACGACTTCATCATTGCGGCTTGAGACTCTGCTTGCGATAAATAGGATACCCTCAATACTAGAACCTATAGAGCGACGCTTAGTTGACTCGGTGTCTGAAATATCAAGAGTTTTTTCTTTGATAGAATTTTGAAGATTTTCTTTTTCAGAGAAGGTTGGATGATACTGGATGTGAATCTTGTCATCGCTTGATTCAGTGATAACGAGCGAATGTTCTTTTAGAGAGATGTTTAGATTTTCAATGTCTTGGTCAAATACAAGTTCTTCCTTACGGCTTTCAAATACTGGTTTTTGAGACATTGCAAGGAGGCTTCTGACACCATCTGTTTGGATCCCGATGATCATCATGGAAAAACCAATGATACTAGTAACAACACCAAAGATAAGAAATCCTTTTGTCCATTTACGCATGTCTTTCACCTCTCTTTCCTCTATTAAGAATCCATTGGATAAGTCGAAGGACTAGTAATCCAAAGAAACGGGTCACATAAGAAGTTGCTAGTAAGACTAGAGACGAAGCCCCAATCGCTAATAAACCTCCTCCAAAAATCAGCACAAAAGCAGATGTCGATTCAGCCAGAACGTAGAAGCTTTCAAATAGGAGAACGCCTCCTAGGATTAGTCCAGCCACTGATACAGCAAAGAAGGCCATAAGTACGCTGACAGCAGCGATAAAAATCCCGATGATAGCCATGAGAAGACCAATCCCGACTGGAATCCCGATAGGTGCAGCCAGAAGTGCGATGATTGCGATTTGTAAAACCTGACGGTTGTTCTTATTGGAATTTTCTTCGTTTATTTTCTTATCAAGAAGTGTAGTCAGGACATCATGGGCAGCTTCTTTTGGACTTCCCAGGCTAGCGATAAGGTCCTCCTCACCTTCTGGACCAGCATCATCAAAGAGTTCTTTGAAGTAATCCATGGCTTCGATGCGATCAGCTTGAGGAAGCTTCATCAGATAGGCTTCAAGCTGATTCAAATATTCAGTTCTTGTCATGGCGAATGCTCCCTTCTATGATGCCGTTGATAGTGTCAGTGTAGAGTGTCCATTCTTCTCGAAGGACAAATAGTTGCTCCTCTCCAATTTCTGTCAAGGAGTAGTATTTGCGCATCCGACCTTGGTATTCGCGAGAGTATGTAGTCAGATAGCGGTTGGTCTCCAGTTTTTTCAAGATGGGGTAGAGAGTAGATTCCTTGATTTTGGCGATGAGTTTAATGGTTTGGCTAATTTCATAACCATAGGAATCCCCTTGTTCTAGAATGGCCAAGATGAGAAATTCAATCAAGGCCGATGATGTTGGAAAATACATGGGGCACCTCCTTTTTTAGTATGTAAAAATTTTATATATAATTATTCTACACATACATCATACATCTAAATGGAAACGCTGTCAAGTAATATGTATAAAAATTTTACATATAAAAAATCTTCCAGCAAAAACTAGAAGATTAGAGGCTGTTTTGCATTACTTTGAGGCAATGCTTATCTGTAATCCTCATCATAAATGGGCGGAAGATAAAAATACTTGTCTTCAATCTTGATTCTAGCACAGAGGATGCCGTTTTGATAGACATATCCGTTAAATGGAGGATAGCTATCCAAGTTTTTTAGGATATTCTCAGGCAAAGATCTGAAATTGTAATCCCTCAGAGCCCCAGAACCAATCAATCTTTCAGTCCGATAAGCCTTGATTTCTTTTTCATATTTTTTGAGAAATGCTTCTCGTTTGCTTTCAAAGAGAGCCAAATCTCCATCATCTAACTGGTAATAGCGTTCATAACCAGCAATCCAAGAAATATAAACACACAGTAAAGATTTTTCTATCTCAGGAGAGTAGCCAATTGTAAAGTAATTTTCTTTGTCGACCTGCCGATTTTCTACTGTGATAGTTTGTATAAAGTTAGTCATGATAATCTCCGTTTCAAGAATGAACTAGAAAGGCTTCTCATTTAAAAATCTTTTAGCTCATCAAAGATTTCTATAAATTTTTCTTTGTCCATCCCTAAATCTTCAGGTAGTAAATCTAAGATCTCAACTAGGGCACTATAGATATCCTCTCTCTCGATTGTTTCAATAAAACAGTTACGTTTGTCCATTTTATTGAAACCTTGAGTATATTCTCTTATGAGAACTTCTACGTTTGTCATAGTGTTCTCATTGGGGTTTTCTAGAAGCTTTATAAGGCTTGCTCTAGTCTTTCTATATAGAGAGGCTGCTTTTTTTGCGTTTGCGATTGAAATATTTTCTTGTCCATCCCATGAGCGAAATGGATTGTCTAGGTTTTGAGCTAGCCATTCAGATTTTCTAGGTTTTGTTATCCAAAGATTCAGTCCCTTGTCCTGTTGTTTTTTATAATATTTTTTGGCTACTTTAGCGGCATCTTCTGGTAAGCTACTCATCCAAAACATGCTTAATTGAGGTAAATCTTCTGGTTTGGGGATATCCTCTGCAGTAAAGCCAAACAAATCAACGGTTGAAAAATTGATTAACTCTTTTAACTCTGACAATTTATGGAAATTAAGAATATTACCAGGTTTCCCCCATAATCTCAATTCCCTAAGATTTGGATAGTTATTCAAGATTTGTGCAAAGTCTATTTCAAGGATGTTAGAACAATGGATGGCTCCCAAATCCTTTAATCCCAGCACCTTAGGCAGAGAACGATCAAGTTGTAATCGTAAGCTGGCTCCATGATCCTTTACAAGTATCTGACAATTGTCGCTCATGTCTCCTAATAAGAGTAGCTCCTCCAAATCATCATTCAATCTAAGTTCCTCTACACCTGTCAAATCAATGGAAAGTCGGTGTATGGATGTCTTAGAAAAATCCAGTTTTGTTTGTCCATGCTTTTCAAGAACTAGTTCTGTAATAAAAGGAGTCGACTGCAAATACTCATATATATTTTTGTGCCATTTAGTTAATGCTAACTTAGATAAGCAAGGAAAGACTTTTAATTCTAATGCGTCTTCAAAAGGAGCCCACTCGTCATTGATATTGTGTTTAGAAATACGGTAGTCATTCCCTGCAAATGAAACCTTTTCCTTGCTTTTATCTGCTTTCTTAAATAAATCTCTTTTTTCTTTTGATATTTCTTGCCATTTCAGTTGCCTATAAACATCATAACCATTCCCCCAAAACATAGCATATGTGTTTGTGCTTTCGGTTGTTAATGGTGTTGTATTACCAATAAAAATATAATTTGACGGTACATGAATATCAACATTACTCAGATGTAAGTCTCTTTCCCAGTACATAAAATCAATATAGAGTGGCTTCAAAGAAGCTAGTTCTTCTTCTTTAAGAGGTTGATTTCCTGACCAGTCTAATGACAGTAGGACAGCCTGCGACTTTTTCTCCCCCTCTTCAATCTTGGTTATCTGACAAGCTATGTATTTTTTAAGATGGAAATTATAAACACAATATACGTCCCCTGCTTTTGCTAGCATATAAATTTCTCCTTAAATGTTACTACATTTTCAATAGTCTTTTTAGACTTTTAAACAAATACTTGTTTGTAATTGAGTTAAAACAAGTAAAGTTCTTTAAGATTTTTATTTTAGATAGATTTCTGGTTTCCTCAATGACTGAACCATCCTTCAATTTTGGGAATTGAAGGATTTTATGATGCAAAAGGTTAACCTCCTTGGAAGGTTTGATTGTTAGATATTCTAGCTTTATCAGATTAATGATTGAAGTTGCGTCCTTACTTTTTAGGATACCAGTAAAAAAGTTGAAATAGCGTAACTATGGTATATCATTTAAAAAGATAGAGGAATCTACATGGATGTTTTTAGGGGCAAAACAGTCCCCTTCAATTGAGAGATAAATTGTATAGTTGTTTCCATCATAGGTATATTATAGCATGTTTAGGATTCAGGGAAGTCTTGTGAAGAGTCTTATCAAACATTTTTAAAAGAAAAAGCCAGACATCCGTCTGACTTGAAAAGTATTTCTCGTTGAGTTGAATTTCAACCTTTTAAAGGATTTTATCCGCTCGGTCCACTATAAAGACTGAAATAATGATAATGATATCAATAATTAGAAGAGCCAGTACGGCTGGGACCCAAGATTGGAAAAAGTTAAAACTGTAACCAAAGAGGGCTGGGCCGATGGCTGCCAAAATGTAGCCACCGGTCTGGGCAAGTCCAGACAATTGAGCCGTCTTTTCAGGTGAGCTTGTTTTGATAGAGAAGCAAACCATGAGATAGGGGAAAAGTGCGCTACAGGCAGTACCAATTAAGAGATGGGCCACCAACCAGTAGAGGAAACTGTTGCTCGGGTATAAAAGCATAGCAATTCCAAGCATTCCAGCCAGAGAGACGATTGTTAACATGATTTGACGGTGACGATTGGACAAACGAGTCGTTAGACTTGGAATGGTCATGGAGAAGGGGATACTAGTCAGAGAAAAGATAGAAGCTAAAAGACCGGCATCTGTGTGAGATAAACCAGCACTGATTGCCATGGTAGGTAACCAGGTCATACTAGTGTAAAAGAGTAAGGATTGGAGACCGCAAAAGATCATGATAGCCCAAACCTGCTTGTTTTTTAAGATATTCTCTTTCTTTTGTTTTTTCTCATGCCCTTCCAGAAAATGGTTGTACCCATGGTTGGGTAACCAAATGAAGAAGGTTAGCAAGCAGAGAAGGCTTAGACAAAGGATTAAACCTTTCCAAGAAGTAGCTTGAGTGATAGGGACAGAGATGTAAGAGGAGAGGGCAGTTGCAATCCCCATAGAAGTCACATAAAGTGTTGTCAGAAAACTGATTTTTTGCGGGTAGTTTGCCTGAATGACACTAGGAAGAAGCACGTTGAAAATAGCGATACTTGCTCCGATAAGTAAGGTTCCCAGATAGAGCAGAGGGAGATTGAAGATACGAATCACTGAACCGACGGTCAAGACGATAAGACTATAGGTGAAAAGGTGCTCAAGTCCAATTTTTTGAGCCAAACGGGTCGCAAAAGAGGAGAAAAGGGCGAACATCAAGAGAGGAAGACTCGTCAAAACACCAAGTGAACTGACCTCAACTCCTAAACCTTGAGCAATATCTCCTAAAATAGTCGGTAAGGCCGTAAAAGGAGCTCTTAAGACCGCTCCAATTAAGATAATTCCTAGAATAAAAAAGAGTGATCGTTTTTTCATGTGGACCTCAATAAGCTGATTTTGATAACAGCTTATTTTAAGGCTTTTTCCTATAGATGTCAAGATGGCGTGAGGGAATCCGTCTTTTAGCTGCGAAAAATCATTGAAAAAAGTTTGATAGATTTACTAGTTTTTTTCTGGGATTCAAATAAAAATAGGAAAGTCTGAAAAATTGTGATAAAATAGTGAAAGAAAATCTATAAATTGGAGAAGTACTGTGTCTGAAAATCGTAAATTTAGCGTATTGATGTCAGTCTATGTTAAAGAAAATCCAGCCTTTCTAGAAGAGGCAGTAGAGAGTATCTTACATCAAACGCTCAAACCTAGCGAAGTGGTAATCGTCGAAGATGGTCCACTGACACCTGAACTGTATCAAGTTTTGGGAAAATTGGAAGCACAGTCAAGTATTCCAATCAAACGTTGTCCGCTTGTTCAAAATCGTGGTCTAGGTTTGGCGCTTCAGTTTGGTGTCTTACAGTGCCAATATGACGTTATTGCCCGTATGGATACAGATGACATTGCTGTCGAAGACCGTTTCGAACAACAGTTTGAATTGATGGAAAAAGAAAACTTGGACCTGCTAGGTGGTCATATCGCAGAGTTTATCGACCAACCAGATGAGATTGTGTCTTACCGTCGTGTGCCGATTAAGCATGAGGATATCGTTGCCTACCAACGTATGAGAAGTGCCTTTAATCACATGACTGTTATGTTCAAAAGAAAGATGGTTCTAAAGGCTGGCAACTACGAAGACGGTCTCTATATGGAAGATGATCTCCTCTGGCTCAATATGATTAGTGCAGGAGCTCGAACTGGGAATGTGGATCAGATTCTATGTAAGGTGCGAGTGGGAGCAGGGATGTTTGAACGTCGTGGTGGCCTTCGCTATCTAAAACTCTATCGCCAAGCACGAAAGAGAATGCACGAGCGTGGACAGATTTCTTACGGTGAATATCTGAAAAGTGTCTTAATCCAAGTTGTTGTTGCCCTCTGTCCAGGCTTTATACGACAGTTTATATTTTTAAAACTTCTAAGAAAAAGCAAGTAATTGTAGCCAATTGGATTTTAAAAATTTATCTGAAGATTACTAGAAAATGTGATTTTGTGTAGGAGGATACCATTCACATGAATAAAAAAATAACAGATTACGTAATTGATCTGGTTGAAGTATTAAATAAACAACAGAAACAAATATTTTTGGGGATTTTTTTGATATTGCCAGTATGGTCTTATCAATTATTGTTTCCTATATTCTATTTTATGGCTTGATTAATCCAGCCCCGGTAGACTATGTCATTTACACAGGCCTAACCTTCCTTTTCTACCAGCTTATGATTGGATTTTGGGGGCTGAATGCTAGTATTAGTAGATATAGCAAAATCACAGATTTTATGAAGATTTTCTTCGGAGTGACTATCAGTAGTATCTTCTCTTATGTGATCTGCTATGCTTTCTTGCCACTCTTTTCTGTCCGCTTTATCGTACTCTTTATCCTATTAACAACTTTCTTGATTCTACTTCCTCGTATCACTTGGCAGTTGATTTACTCAAGACGTAGAAAGGGAAATGGCGAAGGAGAACACCGTCGTACCTTCTTGATTGGTGCAGGCGATGGTGGTGCGCTCTTTATGGACAGCTACCAACATCCTACTAGTGACCTTGAACTGGTTGGGATTTTGGATAATGATGAAAAGAAAAAAGGACAAAAGCTTGGGAAAATCCCAGTTTTGGGTTCTTATGATGATCTACCAGAATTGGCTAAACGCTATAGAGTTGAAAAAGTTATCGTTGCGATTCCGTCACTAGATCCATCTGAATATGAGCGAATCCTGCAAATGTGTAACCATATCGGTGTAAAATGCTATAAGATGCCGATGATTGAGTCAGTTGTGCAAGGCATCCAACCTCAAGCAGGTGGTTTCCAGAAGATTGATATCACAGACCTTTTAGGACGTAAGGAGATTCAGCTTGATGAATCACGTCTGGGTTCTGAAATCACTGGTAAAACCATCTTGGTGACCGGTGCCGGAGGATCAATCGGTTCAGAAATCTGTCGTCAGGTTAGTCGTTTCAATCCTGAACGTGTCATTCTGCTCGGTCATGGAGAAAACTCTATTTATCTTATTTACCATGAATTGATTCGCAAGTTCCAGGAAATTGATTTTGTTCCTGTCATTGCTGATATTCAAGATTACGATCGTTTGCTTCAAGTTTTTGAGCAGTACGAACCAGCTATTGTTTACCATGCTGCAGCCCATAAACATGTTCCGATGATGGAGCGTAATCCAAAAGAAGCCTTCAAGAATAACATCCTTGGAACTTATAATGTTGCTAAGGCAGTTGACGCTGCTCGAGTTCCAAAAATGGTCATGATTTCGACAGATAAGGCCGTTAATCCACCAAACGTAATGGGAGCAACTAAACGTGTGGCTGAGTTGATTGTTACAGGTTTTAACCAACGTAGCCAATCAACCTATTGTGCGGTGCGTTTCGGTAACGTACTCGGTAGTCGTGGTAGTGTGATTCCTGTTTTTGAACGTCAGATTGCTGAAGGTGGTCCTGTAACGGTGACAGACTTCCGAATGACTCGTTACTTTATGACTATTCCAGAAGCTAGTCGTTTGGTGATTCATGCGGGCGCTTATGCCAAGGATGGGGAGGTCTTTATCCTTGATATGGGCAAACCAGTACGCATTTACGACTTGGCTAAGAAATGGTTCTACTCAGTGGCCATACTGAAAATGAAATTCCAATCGTAGAAGTAGGGATCCGTCCAGGTGAAAAACTATATGAAGAGTTACTTGTATCAACTGAATTAGTTGACAATCAAGTAATGGACAAAATCTTTGTTGGTAAGGTAAATGTGATGCCTCTTGAAATAATCAATCAGAAGATTGAAGAGTTCCGTACTATGCAGGGTTCTGAGTTGAAGAGAGCTATTATTAGCTTTGCTAACGAAACAACACATGTTGACTAAATATAGATAATCTCTTTTTTCTAGATTTCGAGAGACTTTCAGAGTTTTTTGAACAAACTTGTTATTATTGAACAGATATGGTAAACTATAGTAAATAAAAAATTAGGGAGTAACTTATGATTAACGCTTATAAGAATTTTTTTAAAGGATATGTAGATTTTGCAGGCCGTTCAACACGTTCCGACTATTGGTGGGTTTGGCTTGGAAATATTATTCTTTATATTCCTTTCTTCTTAACATACGGAAATGCTCTGGCTAATTCGCGAAACGAGGGTGCTCTTATATCTTTGGGCTTTATCGCTATTATCTATTTTATTTTTGGCCTAGCACTTTTATTGCCGTCACTTGCTTTGATGGTCCGTCGCCTTCGTGATGCTGGTTTCCACTGGGCATTGATCTTTATTTTATTCGTTCCACTAGGTAGTATTGTTCTTCTAGTACTTTTCGCTATGCCAACAAAGGAAACACTATAAGATTAACTATCTGAAGAATGCTACAAGGACTAAGAAGTTTCAATCTTGCATAGGACTTCTTGAATATTATTGAACAATTTGCTAACACTCCCAGGTCTTTTACTAGATTTGGGAGTGTTCTATAACTGTACAGTATCTACTAGTAAAATAAAAAATGGGAGTATCCTATGATTAATGCGTATAAAAAATTTTTTAAGAATTATGCAGAGTTCACTGGACGTTCAACGCGGCCAGATTACTGGTGGGTTTGGCTAGGAAACTTTATTCTTTCTATTCCTTTCTGGATTATCTATTTCTACACCGTATTTCTTAGTGCCGTGATGGATTCAATAAACGATTCAGTGAGCGAAGCGACTTTTATGGTATTTGGCTTAGTTGTTATTATTTATGCAGTTTTCTACCTAGCAATCTTAGTGCCAACACTAGCTTTGTCGGTTCGCCGTTTGCGTGATGCTGGATTCCACTGGGCCTTTATCTTCCTTCACTTTGTTCCAATGGTCGGACGTTTTGCTCTATTAGTTCTGCTAGCTATGCCAAGTAAGGAAGTAGAAATAGTAACAACCAATAGGCCTAAAGAAGTTGAAAGCGAAGAAGTTTCCCCTTTTGAATAATTGGACGAATATGGGGAATGTCATTCTCCTCATTATGATCAGACAAAGCTCCCAAACCTAACTTTTAGGCTGGGAGTCTTTTGTTTAACGTTTTAATTGTAGATGCTGTAAAATGTCTATTGGGTGGTGAGCAATCCAGTCAGGATGATAGGTCATGAGCTCCGTTTCATCGCCAAATCCCCAAGTAACCGCTAGTTTTTTAATGCCAGTTTCTTGGGCGCCAATCATATCAAACTTGGTATCTCCAACAATAACCACTTTTTCTGGAGCTAAATCATGTGTTGTTATAGCTTGACGAATAACATCTGCCTTGTGCAATGCTTGAGGGCTAGAACCATAGATACCATCAAAGAATTGATTGATCTCAAAGTTGCTGGTCATATCAATTGCAGTTGGTGTATTCTTCGTAGTAGTGATATAGAGTGGGTATTGTTGAGCTAGTTCAGTTAGCAGGTTTTTGATTTGTGGAAAGAGCTGGGCTTCGTAAACTCCCTTTTCCTTATAGTAGGAACGATAAAGCTGGATAGCTGTTTCAACTTGATCTGCTGGGAGGCAACTAGCGAAACTTGTTTCTAATGGTGGCCCCATAAAGCCACGGATGGTTTTTGCATCTGGACTAGGGACTCCCAGTTGTTCGAAAGTATAGGTGAACCCATTGTGAATACCGATTGAACTATCTACAAGGGTTCCATCTAGATCGAAAAAGATGGCTGATAGAGATGACATTGATTCTCCTCATAATGATGAAATTATTCACCGAAGATTTCTTTTTGAAGGCGACGACCTGTCGGTGTGGCAGCAAGGCCTCCCTCGGCAGTTTCACGAAAGGCGGTTGGAAGACTAGAGCCCACTTGGTACATGGCATCAATGACTTCATCAACTGGGATTTTTGATTCGATACCAGCTAAGGCCATATCGGCTGCGATAAAGGCGAAGCTTGCTCCCATGGCGTTACGCTTAACGCATGGAACTTCAACCAAACCTGCAACGGGATCGCAGATAAGACCAAGCATGTTTTTGATAACGAAGGCGATGGCCTGGCTCGCTTGATAAGGGGTTCCGCCTGCAGCTAGGGTTAAGGCAGCAGCACTCATGGCTGAAGCTGAACCAACTTCGGCTTGACAACCACCTTCGGCACCTGAGATAGAAGCATTGTTCGCAATGACGAGACCAAAAGCACCCGCAGCAAATAAGAAGTCTAGTTGTTGTTCATGAGTTAGACCCAACTTTTGAATAGCAGCTGTGAGGACTGCGGGAAGACAACCGGCACTACCAGCAGTAGGAGTTGCACAGACCAATCCCATCTTGGCATTGTGTTCATTAACGGCGATAGCGTTACGGGCGGCAGACAAGACAGTGAAGTCAGACAGCGTCTTTCCTTTTTTGATGTAGTGGTCGAGCTTGGCAGCATCACCACCTGTCAAACCGCTACGAGATTTCTTTTCACTAAGGCCAAGTTCAACAGAAGCTTTCATAACCTCAAGATTGCGTTCCATGAGGAGGAGAACTTCTTCTCGCTCACGACCAGTTAGCTCAAACTCAGTTGTAATCATGAGTTCAGCAACATTTCCTTGAAAATCTAGTTCGGCTTGTTCGACTAATTCTTTGATAGAGTAAAACATATTTTCTCCTATTGAAAGAAATTGACATTGTGCAAATGAGGAATTTTACGAATTTCTTCGATAGATTCTTCACAGTTGCGACTATCAACTTCGATAATCATAATGGCTTTCTCCCCGGCCTTTTCTCGGGTCACATTCATTTGAGCGATGTTAATGTCAAAGCGTGATAGGGCCTCTGTCACATGAGCAATCATACCTGGAACATCTTGATGAACGATGATAATAGTAGGTGTATTCATGTTGAGGGATACCGCAAAACCATTGAGTTCTGTCACCTGGATATTTCCACCGCCGATTGAAATTCCTGTTACGCTGATAGTCTTACGATCGTTCTTAACAGTGATTTTCGTAGTATTTGGGTGGGGAGCATTACTGTCCTTTTGGATGGTCCATACGATTTTAATGCCACGCTTATGAGCAATTTCTAAACTATTTGGAATTTCAGGGTCATCGGTATCCATTCCTAATATCCCAGCTACAAGGGCAAGGTCTGTCCCGTGTCCACGATAGGTTTTTGCAAAAGAGTTAAAAAGCTGGAATTCAACTTCAGTTGGAGTATCATCAAAGATAGATGAAACGATTTTACCGATACGAACAGCTCCCGCCGTGTGACTACTAGATGGCCCAATCATGACTGGTCCAATGATATCAAAGACAGATTGAAAACGAAGTGATTGCATCTGTTTCCCCTTAAAAAGATTCTTACTTCTATTATATCAAAGATTGGATGTAAGTGCTTATTTACATTCTGAAATATATAAAAATAGCAAAAACCTTTAATACTAAGGGTTTTGTAACAAAAAACGCTTTTTTCAGGTAAATAAATCACAGTTCTGTAACATTTCTACACAAATTCGTTAACAAATAGTAACATTAGAAAGGTATCATGGTAGTATAAGAAAAAAGGAGAAACTTTTTTAAATGAAATTAAACATTAAATCTAAACTTGCAGGATTTGCAGTTGTACTTGCTTTCCTTGCACCATCACTTACTTTTGCACAAGAATCAAAAACTTATACAGTTAAACCTGGAGATACTCTATCAGAAATTGCTGAAACTTACAACACAACAGTTGAAAAATTGGCTAAATTGAACAACATTAAAAACGTTGACCTCATCTATGTTGACCAAGTTTTAGTTATTGAAGGAGAAGCTCCAGTAGTAGCGGCGACTCCTGCAACGACAACTCCTGCACCATCTGCAAATACTGAAGCTCCGGTTTCAACACCAGCCCCAGCGACTGCAGAAGAAACTCCAGCAGTAGAAGAAACTTCTGCCCCAGCAGCTGCAACACCAGCCCCAGTAGCAGAAGAGAGCACAACACCAGCTGCGACTGTAAGCGGATCTGAAGCAGAAGCGAAAGAATGGATTGCTCAAAAAGAATCAGGTGGTAGCTACACAGCTACAAACGGACGCTACATCGGACGTTACCAATTGACAGATTCATACTTGAACGGTGACTATTCAGCAGAAAACCAAGAACGTGTAGCAGATGCTTACGTTTCAGGACGTTACGGTTCATGGACAGCTGCTAAGAACTTCTGGCTTAACAACGGTTGGTACTAAGAAATACAAAAAGAGCCTTTCGAGGCTCTTTTTGTATGCCTTTTGATGAAAGACAATTTTTTAGAGATTAGTGATGGTAGATTCATTAATGCTGATGATGTTTACAGAATTTTTCACTCGAATTAGCAAGATGAACTGTTTGTATCGCGAACTTCAACCTAATCACTATGGCTATTAGACTCTGATTGAGAACCTGAAGAAACACCAGTTTGACCTCCTGTATTAGCGCCATTATCTCCACCACTGCTAGCACTATCAGTTGAGTATTGGTCCGTTGCAGGTGTTTGAGAATTATTTGTGCTTCCATATGATTCAGTGTAGGTTGGAGTGTAGTTGCTATCTTCTGAAATGTAGTTTTCTACTCCCTGAACGCTACTAGTCGTTTCAGTCTGGTTAGACTTTTGTTCTTCTTTTTTGGTCAAGGTTTCAACTTGTTTTTGGAATTTAGAGATTAGTTCTTGAATTGGTTTTGTCTTTTCTTCAAGAGCAACTTGGTCGCTGGCAGAATTAATGTTTTTAATGATGTCTATTATTCTTTGCAAGGAAGTGATGGCTGTCTCAAGTGTTTGTTTATCTTGAAACTGGCTATCAGAATCCTTTATATCTAATTTCAAAGCTTTTTCACTATAATGATTTGTGACTTTATCGGCAGTAGAAGCGAGAAAGTCTGCTAATGTCTTTTTGCCTTCATCAGTAGTTGGTTTTAATTCTTGAATTTTTTTCCAATCTTCTATAATGGTTTCAGAATCAATATTGAAGTCTTTAATGGCGTTTTTTACTTGTTCGACATCTTGTTGATTTTTTTGTTGTTTGATGAGAGCAACATTCCCTCTCTCTGCTTGGATTTTTTCTTGATGGAGGACTAAGCCTGTCAAAAGTCCAATACCTGCAATAAGTGTAATAATAAAAATAGTATTTTTTTGATTTTAGAATATCTTTGTAGTTGTTCACATTAGTCCTACGCACATGGATGATGGTGTATATATGGAATCATGTGCGCATTCCTCCTTATTACAGTATATCATTTTTAGTTGATTTTAAAAATAAGTTTTTAAAGAGAATAGAGATTTAGGAATGAATTGATTTCTTTTGTATCCTGATTTTCATGTATTGACAGAAGAGGTTGATAGATTGCCAGCCTCTTCCTTGTCTTCTCTAACCAAGCATGTTATAATGAAAACTGCTCAAACGACCTTCAATCGTGATAGCAAACACGACCTTCAATCGTGAATAAACGAATAGATGGGAGAACTACCATGAGTGATAACTCTAAAACACGTGTTGTCGTGGGGATGAGTGGTGGTGTTGATTCGTCGGTGACGGCTCTCTTGCTCAAGGAGCAGGGCTACGATGTGATCGGTATCTTCATGAAGAACTGGGACGACACAGATGAAAACGGCGTCTGTACGGCGACCGATGATTACAAGGATGTGGCTGCAGTGGCAGACCAACTTGGCATTCCTTACTACTCTGTCAACTTTGAAAAAGAGTACTGGGACCGCGTTTTTGAGTATTTCCTAGCGGAATACCGTGCAGGACGCACGCCAAATCCAGACGTTATGTGTAACAAGGAAATCAAGTTTAAGGCCTTTTTGGACTATGCTATGACCTTGGGAGCAGACTATGTAGCGACTGGGCACTATGCCCGAGTGGTGCGTGATGAGGATGGCATCGTTCACATGCTTCGTGGCGTAGACAATGGCAAAGACCAGACCTATTTCCTCAGTCAACTTTCACAAGAACAATTACAAAAGACCATGTTCCCATTGGGACATCTAGAAAAGCCTGAAGTTCGCAAACTAGCAGAAGAAGCAGGCCTTGCGACTGCTAAGAAGAAAGATTCGACAGGGATTTGCTTTATCGGAGAAAAGAACTTTAAAGAATTTCTCAGCAACTACCTACCAGCTCAGCCTGGTCGAATGATGACTGTGGATGGTCGCGATATGGGTGAGCATGCTGGTCTGATGTACTATACGATCGGTCAGCGTGGCGGACTCGGTATAGGTGGGCAACACGGCGGGGACAATGCCCCTTGGTTCGTTGTCGGCAAAGATTTGAGTCAGAACATTCTCTATGTAGGTCAAGGATTCTACCATGACTCGCTTATGTCAACTAGCTTAGAAGCCAGTCAGGTCCACTTTACTCGTGATATGCCAGAGGAATTTACGTTAGAATGCACGGCTAAATTCCGCTATCGTCAGCCTGACTCTAAAGTGACTGTACATGTCAAAGGAGATAAGGCAGAGGTCATCTTTGCGGAGCCACAACGCGCCATTACACCAGGACAGGCAGTTGTCTTCTACGACGGTGAAGAATGTCTCGGTGGCGGTTTGATTGACAATGCCTACCGCGATGGCAAAGTTTGTCAGTACATTTAGATTGACAAATGTTCTCAATTTGCTACAATAATAAAGCAATAGAAATGATGGTCAAAGCTCATGGATGTTGCAGGCTTTTTTGTCCTGCACTTCTTTCGAGTTTTGACTGTTTTTGTGTCGTTTTAAGGAAGGAACAACATGACTCAGCAAGATTTTCGGACCAAAGTGGGAAAAACAGTTTTTGGAGTTCGGGCGACAGCCTTGATTGTCCAAAATGGCAAGCTCCTAGTCACCAAAGACAAGGGCAAGTATTACACTATTGGTGGTGCGATTCAAGTCAATGAAAGAACGGAAGAAGCGGTAGTCCGCGAAGTGAGGGAAGAACTGGGTGTCAAAGCTCAAGCTGGACAACTAGCTTTTGTGGTTGAAAATCGTTTTGAACAAGACGGTGTTTCCTATCACAACATCGAGTTTCATTATCTGGTTGATCTACTTGAGGCTGCCCCATTGACCATGCAGGAAGATGAGAAAACGCAGCCCTGTGAGTGGATTGACTTAGACAAGCTTAAGGGTATCAATCTAGTTCCAGCATTTTTAAAAACAGCACTACCAGATTGGGACGGACAACTAAGACACATTCATCTTGAGGAATAGGAGAGAAAATGACTTATAATTTTACAGAAGAATACGATATTATTGTAATTGGTGCGGGACATGCTGGGGTAGAAGCCTCTCTAGCTGCTAGCCGTATGGGTTGTAAGGTCTTGCTTGCGACTATCAACATCGAAATGTTGGCTTTCATGCCTTGTAATCCTTCTATCGGTGGCTCTGCCAAGGGAATTGTTGTGCGTGAGGTAGATGCCCTGGGCGGCGAAATGGCCAAGACTATTGATAAAAGCTATATCCAGATGAAGATGCTCAACACTGGGAAAGGACCTGCTGTTCGTGCTCTTCGTGCGCAGGCTGACAAGGAACTTTACTCTAAGGAAATGCGCAAAACGGTTGAAAATCAAGAAAATCTCACCCTTCGTCAAACCATGATTGATGAGATTTTGGTGGAAGATGGTAAGGTTGTCGGTGTTCGTACAGCGACCCATCAAGAGTATGCTGCAAAGGCTGTTATTGTGACTACAGGGACAGCCCTCCGTGGGGAAATCATCATCGGAGACCTCAAGTACTCGTCAGGTCCAAACCACAGCTTAGCTTCGATTAACCTAGCTGACAATCTCAAGGAATTGGGCCTCGAGATCGGTCGTTTCAAGACAGGAACACCTCCACGTGTCAAGGCTTCCTCTATCAACTATGATGTGACAGAAATCCAGCCAGGAGATGAAACACCAAATCACTTTTCTTATACTTCACGTGATGAGGATTATGTTAAAGACCAAGTGCCGTGCTGGTTGACCTATACCAATGGTACCAGTCATGAGATTATCCAAAACAACCTCCATCGTGCGCCTATGTTTACAGGTGTGGTCAAGGGAGTGGGACCTCGTTACTGTCCATCAATTGAGGACAAGATTGTGCGTTTTGCAGACAAGGAACGCCACCAACTTTTCCTTGAGCCAGAAGGACGAAACACAGAAGAAGTTTATGTCCAAGGACTTTCAACCAGTCTTCCTGAGGATGTCCAGCGTGATCTGGTTCATTCTATCAAAGGTTTGGAAAATGCAGAGATGATGCGTACAGGTTATGCTATTGAGTATGACATGGTCTTGCCTCATCAATTGCGTGCGACTCTGGAAACCAAGAAAATCTCAGGACTTTCACAGCTGGTCAGACAAATGGTACATCTGGTTACGAAGAGGCAGCAGGCCAAGGGATTATCGCAGGTATCAATGCGGCTCTGAAAATCCAAGGCAAGCCTGAGTTAATTTTGAAGCGCAGTGACGGCTATATCGGGGTGATGATTGATGACTTGGTGACCAAGGGAACCATTGAACCCTACCGTCTCTTGACCAGTCGTGCAGAATACCGCCTCATCCTCCGTCATGACAATGCTGATATGCGTTTGACAGAAATGGGGCGCGAGATTGGTCTTGTGGACGATGAACGTTGGGCTCGTTTTGAAATCAAGAAAAATCAATTTGAAAATGAAATGAAGCGTTTGGATAGCATCAAACTCAAGCCGGTCAAGGAAACTAACGCTAAGGTTGAAGCGATGGGCTTCAAGCCATTGACAGATGCGGTGACTGCCAAGGAATTCCTTCGTCGTCCTGAAGTTTCTTACCAAGATGTGGTAGCCTTCATCGGACCTGCTGCCGAAGAATTGGATGACAAGATTATCGAATTGATTGAAACCGAAATCAAGTACGAAGGCTATATCTCAAAAGCCATGGATCAGGTTGCCAAGATGAAACGCATGGAAGAAAAACGAATTCCAGCGAATATTGACTGGGATGATATTGACTCTATCGCGACTGAAGCTCGTCAGAAGTTCAAGCTTATCAATCCAGAAACCATCGGCCAAGCTAGCCGTATTTCAGGTGTAAACCCAGCAGATATTTCCATTCTTATGGTGTACTTAGAAGGTAAAAATCGAAGTATTTCTAAAAACTTAGAAAAAAAAGCTGACTAAAAATAAAAAGCTGAATTCTCTATTGAGGGCTTCAGCTTTTTTAGTTTTTTCTTCATTTTTCGAATTAAGAGAAAAGGAGAAATGACTATGCTGACAGTAGAAGAAAAAATTTTTTTAGAAGCCTATAAAAAAGCGTCTTATCATCGTTTTTATGAGATTGAATACTTCGCTAATCTCTGTAAAAAGCTGAACAAATGCCCTCAGCAGGCTGACAAGAACTAGACTTTTTGATATACTAGAACAAATTAAAATATAGGAGAGAGCGAATGAACGTATATGGCAGATTAGAAGACGAACCAATCCCAACTTGGACTGGAAATCAAGATAATTCAGGTGGGGGAGAGGTGCGAGAAGAGTTTGAAACACGACAATCTGCTCGCTTACCATTATTCAAAATCCTAATTTGGAGCACTTTAGCGGTACTTGTGTCTGTAGCTCTTCCTTTTGTGCTAGGATTGACTAGTCCAGAGCAGGCTCAAGATTTCTATATTGGATGGGCTATGCATCAGAGTGGGGATATCTACGCAGATTATTTTGGGACTAGTGGCCTCCTCTATTACTTTTTACAGTATTTAACCAAGGGCAGTATTTTGTTTGCCGTCTTTAATTGGTTAGCCTTAGTAGGTGCCGGATTCTTTCTTTTCCGTTCTGCTTTCAATCTGACTGGACAAGATAAGCAATCGCAACAAGTATTGACAGTCTTTTATGTCCTGGCTAGTGCTCTTAGTTTTGGTGGAGGCTATGCAACTATTCTTGCACTCCCATTCTTGTTTTATGCCTTAAGTTTAGTAACATCTTATTTGGCAGAACCAAGCCTTGACAAAGGATTTATCCGTATTGGAGCTAGCTTAGCTCTAGCATTTTTCTTTGCACCTTTGGTCACAACTTTATACGCCTTTGTCTTGTTTTTTGCTGTAACAGCTTTTAATGTTGGTCGCAATAATTTAGCTCATGGTGTTTATCAATTTTTTGCAGCGGGCCTTGGTTTTTCAATCTTCTTTTATCCAATCGGATATTATACAGCTTATAAAGGCAGTTTCGGAAATGCCATTAGTCAAATCCTCTATCCATTAGATAGTTTAAACTTTACGTCTAACTCAGGATTATTCGACAATATCCTCTTCTATGGATTGTTGTCGATAGGTCTCGGAGTATTGACATTGGCATTGACAGGTCTCTTCAAATATAAACCATTGAAGCAATCGGTCTTATCAATCTCTGCTGCAATAGCTGTCATTTTGGTATTAGTTTTAGAAATTTTTTCTACAGATCTTATCAATGGTAGTCGTATGGTTGAGTTCCTTCCTTTCTTGTCGCTTCTTTTGCTGACACGAATTTCAACAGAGAAGCCAGAAGGAGCGAATCGCCGTAGACGATCTAGAGAAGAAACTTCGGTATGGGGAGCTTTTCTAAAAGGAAATGCCTATCTGCCAATTTTAGCTCTGGCTTACCTATTTTTAGCACCTGTAGTATCACGATATTTGCTCCATGCGGAACAATATCAAGAACGTACAAGCATTGAATCTAAGGTCAAAGGGGAAACTCAAGCTACAGATCGTATCTATGTTTGGGATAATCTGACAAGTAGCTATAAAGCTAGCGAACGCTTGTCAGCTAGTCAGTTGCTATCGCCTAGATTGCATACAGGACTTGATGCAAATCGTACTAAGCTTGTAAATGATCTACGAGATAATCAACCAAAGATGATTGTAGTAAATACAAAAACAACTCTTTGGACAGAAGTTGAGCAGCTTTTAGCTGAAAATTATCAAGCGGTTCAAAGTGAATTCAAAGATTTTAAACTCTATAAATTAAAATAAAAACTATCAATATCTTGTGTAATTTTAAAAAAATTTTATTTTTTGACACAAGATATTGATTTTTATTTTTAGTGATATAATACTTTTTTTAGAATCAATATTATATTTAAGAAAAGGGTATGGATATGATTGTATTGGAAGAGAAGGCTGTCCCTGATCCGACTTTATTCGTCGAAAAGCGTGACGGCAGACGTGTAATTTTTGATGTAGACAAGATTGACAAAGCGCTTCATAAGGCTGCTGAAAAGGTTATGGATGTAACCCCTTTGGTTGAAAAACGACTTAGTACTCTAGTTGAACGTATCGTCGAAGAGATTCATAGCCGTTTCCCACAAGGTGTAAATCTATGAAATCCAAAATATCGTAGAACACGAGTTGTTGGAAGCAAAAGAATACGCCTTGGCTGAGGAGTATATCACCTATCGGACTCAAAGGGATTTTGAGCGCTCAAAAGCGACAGATATCAACTTTAGTATTCATAAACTTCTCAGTAAAGATCAGGCAGTTGTCAATGAAAATGCCAATAAGGATAGCGATGTTTTTAATACCCAGCGTGATTTGACTGCAGGGATTGTTGGAAAATCCATCGGACTTCAAATGCTTCCTAAACATGTGGCTAATGCCCATCAAAAAGGTGAGATTCATTATCATGATTTGGATTATAGCCCCTACACACCAATGACCAACTGTTGTTTGATTGATTTCAAGGGCATGTTGGAAAATGGTTTTAAGATTGGAAATGCGGAGGTAGAGAGCCCCAAATCTATCCAAACTGCGACAGCACAGATTTCACAAATCATCGCAAACGTTGCTTCTAGCCAGTATGGAGGCTGTTCAGCTGACCGTATCGATGAAGTCTTGGCTCCTTATGCAGAGAAAAATTACCAAAAGCACCTCAAGGATGCGGAGGAATGGGTTCTGCCTGACAAGCGCCAAGAATATGCCTGGAAGAAAACCCAAAAAGACATCTACGATGCCATGCAATCTCTAGAGTACGAGATTAATACCCTCTTTACATCAAATGGGCAAACGCCATTTACCTCTCTTGGTTTCGGTTTAGGGACCAGTCGTTTTGAACGTGAAATTCAAAAGGCAATCCTGAACATTCGTATCAAGGGGCTTGGTTCAGAACATCGTACAGCCATCTTCCCTAAACTCATCTTTACTCTTAAAAGAGGTCTTAACTTAGAGGAAGGCTCACCTAACTACGACATCAAGCAGTTGGCTCTTGAGTGTGCAACTAAGCGCATGTACCCAGATGTCTTGTCTTATGATAAGATTGTCGAGTTGACAGGTTCTTTCAAGGTTCCGATGGGATGCCGTTCTTTCCTCCAAGGTTGGAAGGATGAAAATGGAGTAGAAGTCAATTCTGGTCGTATGAACCTAGTGTGGTAACAGTCAATCTTCCTCGTATCGCCCTCGAGTCTGAAGGCGACATGAACAAGTTCTGGGAAATCTTCAATGAGCGGATGAATATCGCAGAAGATGCACTGGTCTATCGTGTAGAGCGGACCAAGGAAGCCACTCCAGCTAATGCACCAATTCTTTATCAATACGGAGCCTTCGGACGCCGCCTTGGTAAGGAAGAAAGTGTTGACGAACTCTTTAAGAATCGCCGTGCTACTGTTTCGCTTGGCTATATCGGGCTCTATGAAGTGGCGACAGTCTTCTTTGGCAACAATTGGGAAACCAATCCAGAAGCTAAAGAATTCACCCTTGATATCATTCGAGACATGAAACATCGAGTAGAAGAGTGGTCAGACCAATATGGCTATCACTTCTCTATCTACTCTACACCGTCTGAAAGTTTGACGGACCGATTCTGTCGTTTGGATACAGAGAAATTTGGCTCTATTCCAGACATTACTGATAAAGAATACTACACAAATTCCTTCCATTATGATGTCCGCAAAAATCCAACACCTTTTGAAAAATTGGACTTTGAGAAAGTCTACCCAGAAGCGGGTGCATCTGGTGGCTTTATCCACTACTGCGAGTACCCAGTTCTCCAACAAAATCCAAAGGCCTTGGAAGCTGTGTGGGACTATGCATATGACCGTGTAGGTTATCTCGGAACTAATACTCCGATCGACCGCTGTTACAAGTGTGATTTTGAAGGAGATTTTGAACCAACTGAGAGAGGATTTGCTTGTCCTAACTGTGGTAATAATGATCCTAAAACAGTAGATGTTGTTAAACGAACTTGTGGTTATTTAGGGAATCCTCAAGCACGTCCGATGGTGAATGGTCGTCACAAGGAAATTGCTGCGCGTGTCAAACACATGAACGGTTCTACTATCAAAACAGCAGGGCATGAAGTAAGAAATTAGAAAGAGATAGCATGGGAAAATATCAATTAGACGATAAGGGTAAGGCCTTGGTTCAACGATTCCACGAAAAGCATTCAAAGGGTGGAGTCAATAAAAAAGATCGAGTAGCCAGCCTTAGAGAACAATTTTTGAATAAGAACAAGAAAAAGTGAGAGTCCCCTCTCACTTTTCTCATAGCGGGAGGAATACATGGAATTACGCAGACCAACATTAGCAGATAAAGAAACCATTCTAAACATGATGGCAGAGTTTGAACAGACTCAATCAGCCCACGATGGTGGATTTTGGGATGCTGAGAACTTTGATTATGAGGAGTGGCTAGAAACTAACCTTAATAAAGAAATGGGAATAAAATTGCCTAAAAATTGTGTTCCATCAATTCAGTTCGTATTGTTTGATAAATCAGATCATGCTTTAGGTTTTTTAAATTTACGGCTGAGACTAAATGAGGGATTGCTGAATCATGCTGGCCATATTGGCTACTCCATCCGTCCCTCTGAAAGGGGCAAAGGCTACGCCAAAGAATCCCTCCGACAAGGTCTACAAATTGCCAAGGAAAAGAATATCAAACGAGCGCTTGTGACATGTAGCACGGAAAATCAGGCCAGCAGAGCTGTTATCTTAGCCAATGGAGGCCAATTGGAGGATGTTCGAAATGGAACGGAGCGCTATTGGATAGACTTGGAGTAGAAAGTATGACATGGAATACACCAAAACCAGGCGAGTGGAAGAGTGAGGAGCTGAGCCAAGGTCGAATCATCGATTATAAGGCTTTTAACTTTGTGGATGGCGAGGGGGTGCGCAATTCGCTTTATGTAGCAGGATGTATGTTTCACTGTGAAGGTTGCTACAATGTAGCGACCTGGTCATTTAATGCCGGGATTCCTTATACACTAGAGTTGGAAGAACAGATTATGGCAGATCTTGCCCAGCCTTATGTTCAAGGTTTGACCCTACTCGGTGGAGAGCCATTCCTGAATACTGGAATTCTTTTGCCTCTCATTAAACGCATTCGGAAAGAGTTACCAGAAAAAGATATCTGGTCTTGGACGGGCTACACTTGGGAAGAGATGATGTTGGAGACACCTGATAAACGGGAGCTCTTGTCAATGATTGATATCTTGGTTGATGGACGGTATGATAAAAGCAAGCGTAATCTCATGCTTCAATTCCGTGGCTCTTCCAATCAACGAATTATCGATGTACAAAAATCCCTCAAAAGTGGGCAAGTGGTGATTTGGGACAAGCTTAACGATGGAAAAGAAAGCTATGAACAGGTGAAGAGAGAATGAAGAAAAAAGACTTAATAGAACAACTGGTCTCAGAGATAGAAACTGGAAAAGTAAGAACACTGGGTATCTACGGCCACGGCGCTTCAGGAAAATCAACTTTTGCTCAAGAATTGTACCAATCATTGGATGCTGAAAAGGTAAATTTACTAGAGACAGATCCCTATATTACTTCGGGACGACATTTGGTAGTGCCTAAAGAGACACCGAACCAAAAGGTGACAGCATGTTTACCAGTGGCACATGAATTGGCGAGTTTACAGAGAGATATTCTAGCCTTGCAAGCGGGTATGGATGTCTTGACTATCGAAGAACCTTGGGAAGGCTAGTGAGGTCTTATCGGGAGCAAAACCAATTCTGATAGTCGAAGGGATGTCTGTGGGATTTCTACCAAAGGAACTCTTTGACAAAACCATTTGTTTCTACACGGATGAAGAGACAGAATTAAAGAGGCGTCTAGCTCGAGATATGGCTGTGAGAAATGGCGACGCATCCTTTATATTGGCTAGTCAGCAAATGAGACGAGAACAGTATCTGCAATATTATAAAGAAACCGAGTCAAAAACAGATATCTTGATAAATCAATCGAATGATAAATTTCAGATCGAAACGAATATTATGAATATTATATAGAAGAAAAAATAAAAATTTGCTCTTCATTTATGCCTTTTTGAGATAAGGGACAATAAGAAAACAGTTTCATCTAAAAAATTTAAAAAATCCTGTCAAATCCCTTGCAATCGCAGGGGCTTTGTGTTATTCTATTATGGTGCTGTAAATTACAGCCTTAGCTTTGATGCAAGAGGTTGCGACACGCTCGGTTGCATTGCCACGCAACGCGCGTCGGTTTTCTTGTGGAGCTAGCCTATTATCTTAAATAGACGAAAAGGAGAAAAAGATGGCAAACAAAAAAATCCGTATCCGTTTGAAAGCTTACGAACACCGTACGCTTGACACAGCGGCTGCAAAAATCGTAGAATCAGCTACTCGTACAGGTGCACAAGTTGCGGGTCCAATCCCACTTCCAACTGAGCGTAGCCTCTACACAATCATTCGTGCGACTCACAAATATAAAGATTCTCGCGAACAATTCGAAATGCGTACACACAAACGTTTGATCGACATCATCAACCCAACTCAAAAAACAGTTGACGCTTTGATGAAATTGGATCTTCCAAGTGGTGTAAACGTAGAAATCAAACTTTAATTTAAAGCTTGATACCTTGAGCATAAAAAACGCTCGTTAAAAACTTTTTGAATAAAAAAATATAGAAAAGGAACTATTTTCTCATGACAAAAGGAATCTTAGGGAAAAAAGTGGGAATGACTCAAATCTTCACTGAAGCTGGCGAATTGATCCCTGTAACAGTTATCGAAGCAACTCCAAACGTTGTTCTTCAAGTTAAAACTGTTGAAACAGATGGTTACAACGCTATCCAAGTTGGTTTCGATGACAAACGCGAAGTATTGAGCAACAAACCTGCTAAAAGGACATGTAGCAAAAGCTAACACGGCTCCTAAGCGCTTCATTCGTGAATTCAAAACGTTGAAGGCTTGGAAGTTGGTGCTGAAATCACAGTTGAAACTTTCGCGACTGGAGACATTGTTGATGTAACTGGTACATCTAAAGGTAAAGGTTTCAAGGTGTTATCAAACGCCACGGACAATCACGTGGACCTATGGCTCACGGTTCTCGTTACCACCGTCGTCCAGGTTCTATGGGACCCTGTTGCACCCTAACCGCGTATTCAAAGGTAAAACCTTGCAGGACGTATGGGTGGCGACCGCGTAACAATTCAAAACCTTGAAGTTGTACAAGTTGTTCCAGAAAAGAACGTTATCCTTATCAAAGGTAACGTACCAGGTGCTAAGAAATCTCTTATCACTATCAAGTCAGCAGTTAAAGCTGGTAAATAATAAGGAAAGGGGAACACAGTCAAAATGGCAAATGTAACATTATTCGACCAAACTGGTAAACAAGCGGGCGAAGTTGTTCTTAACGATGCAATCTTTGGTATCGAACCAAACCAATCTGTTGTGTTTGATGTGATCATCAGCCAACGCGCTAGCCTTCGTCAAGGAACTCACGCAGTTAAAAACCGCTCAGCTGTTTCAGGTGGCGGACGCAAACCATGGCGTCAAAAAGGAACTGGACGTGCTCGTCAAGGTTCTATCCGCTCTCCACAATGGCGTGGTGGTGGAATCGTCTTCGGACCAACTCCACGTAGCTATGCGTACAAACTTCCTCAAAAAGTTCGTCGCCTTGCACTTAAATCTGTTTACTCAGAAAAAGTTGCTGAAAACAAATTTGTAGCCGTTGATTCTCTTGAATTTACAGCTCCAAAAACTGCTGAATTTGCAAAAGTTCTTGCAGCTTTGAGCATCGATTCTAAAGTCCTTGTTATTCTTGAAGAAGGAAACGAATTCGCAGCTCTCTTCAGCTCGTAACCTTCCAAACGTGAAAGTTGCGACTGCTACAACTGCAAGTGTTCTTGACATCGCAAATAGTGACAAACTTCTTGTTACTCAAGCGCCTATCTCTAAAAATCGAGGAGGTTCTTGCATAATGAATTTGTATGATGTTATCAAAAACCTGTTATCACTGAAAGCTCAATGGCTCAACTTGAAGCAGGAAAAATATGTATTTGAAGTTGACACTCGTGCACACAAACTTTTGATCAGCAAGCTGTTGAAGTCGCTTTTTGAAGGTGTTAAAGTTGCAAAATGTTAACACAATCAACGTAAAACCCTAAAAGCTAAACGTGTTGGACGTTACACTGGTTTTACTAACAAAACTAAAAAGCTATCATCACTCTTACAGCTGATTCAAAAGCAATCGAGTTGTTTGTCGCTGAAGCTGAATAATCTAAGGAGGAAATATCGTGGAATTCGTGTTTATAAACCAACAACAAACGGTCGCCGTAATATGACTTCTTTGGATTTCGCTGAAATCACAACAAGCACACCAGAAAAAACTTTGCTTGTTGCTTTGAAGAATAAGGCTGGTCGTAACAACAACGGTCGTATCACTGTTCGTCACCAAGGTGGGGGACACAAACGTTTCTACCGTTTGGTTGACTCAAACGTAACAAAGACAACGTTGAAGCAGTTGTTAAAACTATCGAGTACGATCCAAACCGTTCTGCAAACATTGCTCTTGTACACTACACTGACGGTGTGAAAGCTTACATCATCGCTCCAAAAGGTCTTGAAGTTGGTCAACGTATCGTTTCAGGTCCTGAAGCAGATATCAAAGTCGGAAACGCTCTTCCACTTGCTAACATCCCAGTTGGTACTTTGATCCACAACATCGAATTGAAACCAGGTCGTGGTGGAGAATTGGTACGTGCTGCTGGAGCTTCTGCTCAAGTTTTGGGTCAAGAAGGTAAATACGTTCTTGTTCGTCTTCAATCAGGTGAAGTTCGTATGATTCTTGGAACTTGTCGTGCAACAGTTGGTGTTGTCGGAAACGAACAACATGGACTTGTAAATCTTGGTAAAGCAGGACGTAGCCGTTGGAAAGGTATCCGCCCAACAGTTCGTGGTTCTGTAATGAACCCTAACGATCACCCACACGGTGGTGGTGAAGGTAAAGCACCAGTTGGTCGTAAAGCGCCATCTACTCCATGGGGCAAACCTGCTCTTGGTCTTAAAACTCGTAACAAAAAAGCGAAATCTGACAAACTTATCGTTCGTCGTCGCAACGAGAAATAATTTTAAACTAGTCGCTTAAGTGCTAGATAATCCGCCAGCTCGGTAGCGCTCCTCGTGAGCGCAAGCCGCTGTGGTACTATATTTAAAGGAGAAAATATTAAAATGGGACGCAGTCTTAAAAAAGGACCTTTCGTCGATGAGCATTTGATGAAAAAAGTTGAAGCTCAAGCTAACGACGAAAAGAAAAAAGTTATCAAAACTTGGTCACGTCGTTCAACGATCTTCCCAAGTTTCATTGGTTACACTATCGCAGTTTATGACGGACGTAAACACGTACCTGTTTACATCCAAGAAGACATGGTAGGTCACAAACTTGGTGAATTTGCACCAACTCGTACTTACAAAGGTCACGCTGCAGACGACAAGAAAACACGTAGAAAATAAGGAGAACATAAATGGCAGAAATTACTTCAGCTAAAGCAATGGCTCGCACAGTACGTGTTTCACCCTCGTAAATCACGTCTTGTTCTTGACAACATCCGTGGTAAAAGCGTAGCCGATGCTATTGCAATCTTGACATTCACTCCAAACAAAGTCGCTGAAATCATCTTGAAAGTTTTGAACTCAGCCGTAGCTAACGCTGAAAACAACTTTTGGTTTGGATAAAGTTAACTTGGTAGTATCTGAAGCATCTGCAAACGAAGGACCAACTATGAAACGTTTCCGTCCACGTGCGAAAGGTTCAGCTTCACTCAATCAACAAACGTACAGCTCACATCACTGTAGCTGTTGCAGAAAAATAAGGAGGTAAAATCGTGGGTCAAAAAGTACATCCAATTGGTATGCGTGTCGGCATCATCCGTGATTGGGATGCCAAATGGTATGCTGAAAAAGAATACGCGGATTACCTTCATGAAGATCTTGCAATCCGTAAATTGTTCAAAAAGAACTTGCTGACGCAAAGCAGTTTCAACTATTGAAATTGAACGCGCAGTAAACAAAGTTAACGTTTCACTTCACACTGCTAAACCAGGTATGGTTATCGGTAAAGGTGGTGCTAACGTTGATGCACTTCGTGCTAAACTTAACAAATTGACTGGAAAACAAGTACACATCAACATCATCGAAATCAAACAACCTGATTTGGATGCTCACCTTGTTGGTGAAGGAATTGCTCGTCAATTGAGCAACGTGTTGCTTTCCGTCGTGCACAAAAACAAGCAATCCAACGTGCTATGCGTGCTGGAGCTAAAGGAATTAAAACTCAAGTATCAGGTCGTTTGAACGGTGCAGATATCGCCCGTGCAGAAGGATACCTGAAGGTACAGTTCCACTTCACACACTTCGCGCAGATATCGATTACGCTTTGGGAAGAAGCAGATACTACATACGGTAAACTTGGTGTTAAAGTATGGATCTACCGTGGTGAAGTTCTTCCAGCTCGTAAAAACACTAAAGGAGGTAAATAACCAATGTTAGTACCTAAACGTGTTAAACACCGTCGTGAATTCCGTGGTAAAAATGCGCGGGTGAAGCTAAAGGCGGAAAAGAAGTAGCATTCGGTGAATACGGTCTTCAGCTACTACTAGCCACTGGATCACTAACCGCCAAATCGAAGCCGCTCGTATCGCCATGACTCGTTACATGAAACGTGGTGGTAAAGTTTTGATTAAAAATCTTCCCACACAAATCATACACAGCTAAAGCTATCGGGGTTCGTATGGGATCTGGTAAAGGGGCACCTGAAGGTTGGGTAGCACCAGTTAAAACGTGGTAAAGTAATGTTTGAAGTTGCTGGTGTATCTGAAGAGATCGCTCGCGAAGCGCTCTGTCTTGCAAGCCACAAATTGCCAGTTAAATGTAAATTCGTAAAACGTGAAGCAGAATAAGGAGAAGGCATGAAACTTAATGAAGTAAAAGAATTTGTTAAAGAACTTCGTGGTCTTTTCTCAAGAAGAACTCGCGAAGCGCGAAAACGAATTGAAAAAAGAATTGTTTGAACTTCGCTTCCAAGCTGCTACTGGTCAGTTAGAACAAACAGCTCGCTTGAAAGAAGTTAAAAAACAAATCGCTCGTATCAAAACAGTTCAATCTGAAGCGAAATAATAGACTAGGGAAGGAGAAATTTCAATGGAACGCAATAATCGTAAAAGTTCTTGTTGGACGTGTTGTATCTGACAAAATGGACAAGACAATCACAGTTGTAGTTGAAAACAAAACGTAACCACCCAGTCTATGGTAAACGTATTAACTACTCTAAAAAAATACAAAGCACATGATGAAAACAATGTTGCCAAAGAAGGCGATATCGTACGTATCATGGAAACTCGCCCTGCTTTCAGCTACAAAAACGTTTCCGTCTTGTAGAAGTTGTTGAAGAAGCGGTTATCATCTAATCAAGCCTGAAAGGAGAAAACTGAAATGATTCAAACAGAAACTCGTTTGAAAGTCGCAGACAACAGCGGTGCACGCGAAATCTTGACTATCAAAGTTCTTGGTGGTTCTAAACGTAAATTTGCGAACATCGGTGATGTTATTGTGGCATCTGTAAAACAAGCTACTCCTGGTGGTGCGGTTAAAAAGGTGACGTTGTTAAAGCAGTTATCGTTCGTACTAAATCAGGTGCTCGTCGTGCTGATGGTTCATACATCAAATTTGACGAAAACGCAGCAGTTATCATCCGTGACGACAAAACTCCTCGCGGAACACGTATCTTTGGCCCAGTTGCACGTGAATTGCGTGAAGGTGGCTTCATGAAGATCGTGTCACTTGCTCCAGAAGTACTTTAATCAATAAAAACAAACACAGTCCCCTGGCCTAGCCAGGGTGCCCATTGGGCGTAAGAATAAAAGGAGAAAAAAATGTTTGTAAAAAAAGGCGACAAAGTTCGCGTAATCGCTGGTAAAGATAAGGGAACAGAAGCTGTTGTCCTTACTGCCCTTCCAAAAGTAAACAAAGTTATCGTTGAAGGTGTTAACATCGTTAAGAAACACCAACGTCCAACTAACGAACTTCCTCAAGGTGGTATCATCGAGAAGGAAGCAGCTATCCACGTATCAAACGTTCAAGTTTTGGACAAAAATGGTGTAGCTGGTCGTGTTGGTTACAAATTTGTAGACGGTAAAAAAGTTCGCTACAACAAAAAATCAGGCGAAGTGCTTGATTAATCACGAAGGAAAGGAGAAGTATAATGGCAAATCGTTTAAAAGAAAAATATCTTAATGAAGTAGTTCCTGCTTTGACAGAACAATTTAACTACTCATCAGTGATGGCTGTTCCTAAAGTGGATAAGATCGTTTTGAACATGGGTGTTGGTGAAGCAGTATCGAACGCTAAAAGCCTTGAAAAAGCTGCTGAAGAATTGGCGCTTATCTCAGGTCAAAAACCACTTATCACTAAAGCTAAAAAATCTATCGCCGGCTTCCGTCTTCGTGAAGGTGTTGCGATCGGTGCAAAAGTTACCCTTCGTGGTGAACGTATGTACGAATTCTTGGATAAATTGGTTTCAGTATCACTTCCACGTGTACGTGACTTCCACGGTGTTCCAACAAAATCATTTGACGGACGCGGAAACTACACACTTGGTGTGAAAGAGCAATTGATCTTCCCAGAAATCAACTTTGATGACGTTGACAAAACTCGTGGTCTTGACATCGTTATCGTAACTACTGCTAACACTGACGAAGAGTCACGTGCATTGCTTACAGGCCTTGGAATGCCTTTTGCAAAATAATATAGGAGGTATAACTAATGGCTAAAAAATCTATGATTGCTAAGAACAAACGCCCAGCGAAGTTCTCTACTCAAGCATACACTCGCTGTGAACGTTGTGGACGTCCACACTCAGTTTACCGCAAGTTTAAACTTTGCCGTGTTTGCTTCCGTGAATTGGCATATAAAGGTCAAATCCCTGGTGTAACAAAAGCATCTTGGTAATAACATGATACAAAGAGCGTAACAACCCCAGCAAAAATAGGAGATTTGGTGCAGGAGCAATGCTCCAAGACAAATCTATCTTTTTTGCCCAGGTTGTAGCTCGTGTTCAAATGAGATTATCTTGTTTGAATGTGTCAATACTATCTGAGCACAGCTCAATCATTAACTAGCAAGTGCAACTTGCAAACTACTAGTAAGAGGAGAAAAATAAAATGGTTATGACTGACCCAATCGCAGACTTCCTAACTCGTATTCGTAACGCTAACCAAGCAAAACACGAAGTACTTGAAGTACCTGCATCAAACATCAAAAAAGGGATTGCTGAAATCCCTTAAACGCGAAGGTTTTGTTAAGAACGTAGAAATCATCGAAGATGACAAACAAGGCATCATCCGTGTATTCCTTAAATACGGAGCAAACGGTGAACGAGTTATCACTAACTTGAAACGTGTTTCTAAACCAGGACTTCGTGTCTACAAAAAACGTGAAGATCTTCCAAAAGTACTTAACGGTCTTGGAATTGCTATCCTTTCAACTTCTGAAGGTTTGCTTACTGATAAAGAAGCTCGCCAAAAGAATGTTGGTGGGGAAGTTATCGCTTACGTTTGGTAATATTTAGCTCCCAATTTCTTTGTGACTCGTCGTTATCGTCTCTTGCCTAACCCAAAGTTATGTCTGCAAGACGATGCCTAGATTCACTTTAAAATTGAAACCTAAATATTCCTTTAAATCGAGAAATCGATTTAACCCCCGTGAAAACTGGCCTTTATGGCCTGACAATTTAACAGGAGAATAAAAACATGTCACGTATTGGTAATAAAGTTATCGTGTTGCCTGCTGGTGTTGAACTCACTAACAATGACAACGTTGTAACTGTAAAAGGACCTAAAGGAGAACTTACTCGTGAGTTCTCAAAAGATATTGAAACTGTGGAAGGTACTGAAGTAACTCTTCACCGTCCAAAACGATTCAAAAGAAATGAAAACTATCCACGGAACTACTCGTGCACTTTTGAACAACATGGTTATTGGTGTTTCAGAAGGATTCAAGAAAGAACTTGAAATGCGGGGTTGGTTACCGTGCACAACTTCAAGGAACAAACTTGTTTTGGCTGTTGGTAAATCACATCCAGATGAAGTTGAAGCTCCAGCAGGAATTACTTTTGAACTTCCAAACCCAACGACTATCGTTATCAGCGGAATTTCAAAAGAAGTAGTTGGTCAAACAGCTGCTTACGTACGTAGCCTTCGTTCACCAGAACCATACAAAGGTAAAGGTATCCGTTACGTTGGCGAATATGTTCGTCTTAAAGAAGGTAAAACTGGTAAATAATGTTGAGTGGTTGATTTTCAACCACCAACCTCATTACCAACTTTGTGCATAGCACACGATTTAAAATTAAAGAGGTGAAAACTGTGATTTCTAAACCAGATAAAAACAAACTCCGCCAAAAACGCCACCGTCGCGTTCGCGGAAAACTCTCTGGAACTGCTGATCGCCCACGTTTGAACGTATTCCGTTCTAATACAGGCATCTACGCTCAAGTGATTGATGACGTAGCGGGTGTAACGCTCGCAAGTGCTTCAACTCTTGACAAAGAAGTTTCAAAAGGAACTAAAACTGAACAAGCCGTTGCTGTCGGTAAACTCGTTGCAGAACGTGCAAGTGCTAAAGGTATTTCAGAAGTGGTGTTCGACCGCGGTGGATATCTATATCACGGACGTGTGAAAGCTTTGGCTGATGCAGCTCGTGAAAACGGATTGAAATTCTAATAGGAGGACACTAGAAAATGGCATTTAAAGACAATGCAGTAGAACTTGAAGAACGCGTAGTTGCTGTTAACCGTGTTACAAAAGTTGTTAAAGGTGGACGTCGTCTTCGTTTCGCAGCTCTTGTAGTAGTTGGTGACCGCAACGGTCGTGTAGGATTTGGTACTGGTAAAGCTCAAGAAGTTCCAGAAGCAATCCGCAAAGCAGTAGAAGATGCTAAGAAAAACTTGATCGAAGTTCCTATGGTTGGAACAACAATCCCACATGAAGTTCTTTCAGAATTCGGTGGAGCTAAAGTATTGTTGAAACCAGCTGTAGAAGGTTCTGGAGTTGCCGCAGGTGGTGCAGTTCGTGCCGTTGTGGAATTGGCAGGTGTGGCAGATATTACATCTAAATCACTTGGTTCTAACACTCCAATCAACATTGTTCGCGCAACTGTTGAAGGTTTGAAACAATTGAAACGCGCTGAAGAAGTTGCTGCCCTTCGTGGTATTTCAGTTTCTGATTTGGCATAAGAAAGGGGATAAAATGGCTCAAATTAAAATTACTTTGACTAAGTCTCCAATCGGACGCATTCCATCACAACGTAAAACTGTTGTAGCACTTGGACTTGGCAAATTGAACAGCTCTGTTATTAAAGAAGATAACGCTGCAATCCGTGGTATGATCACTGCAGTATCTCACTTGGTAACAGTTGAAGAAGTAAACTAATGATTATTTAGGGGATGTGCATATGACCATCCCCTAAAACTAGATATAGTCATCTTAGATGACACAGTATAGGCGAGTTGATAAAGGAGACAACCTTTTCTCCTTTATCGGCGCTAGCATTTTACAAAAGAGGAGAAAAATAAATGAAACTTCATGAATTGAAACCTGCAGAAGGTTCTCGTAAGTCACGTAACCGTGTTGGACGTGGTACTTCATCAGGTAACGGTAAACATCAGGCCGTGGTCAAAAAGGTCAAAAAGCTCGTAGCGGAGGCGGTGTACGTCTTGGTTTTGAAGGTGGACAAACTCCATTGTTCCGTCGTCTTCCAAAACGTGGATTTACTAACATCAACGCTAAAGAATATGCTATTGTAAACCTTGATCAATTGAACGCCTTTGATGACGGTGCTGAAGTAACTCCAGTGGTACTTGTAGAATCAGGAATTGTTAAATCTGAAAAATCAGGTATCAAAGTTCTTGGTAACGGTGAGTTGACTAAGAAATTGACTGTTAAAGCAGCTAAATTCTCTAAATCAGCTGAAGAAGCTATCACTGCTAAAGGTGGTTCTGTTGAAGTCATCTAAGTGAGGTGACCTATGTTTTTTAAATTATTGAGAGAAGCATTCAAAGTTAAACAAGTTCGATCAAAAATTCTATTTACAATTTTTATCGTATTTGTATTCCGTATCGGTACAAGCATTACTGTGCCATGGGTAAATGCAAATAGCTTGAACGCTTTGAGTGGACTATCCTTCTTGAATATGTTGAGCTTGGTGTCAGGGAATGCCATGAAAAACTTCTCAGTTTTTGCACTTGGTGTTAGTCCCTACATCACAGCCTCAATCGTCGTCCAACTCTTGCAAATGGATTTATTGCCAAAATTTGTAGAGTGGGGCAAACAAGGGGAAGTAGGTCGTAGAAAGTTAAATCAAGCGACTCGATACATTGCCCTTGTGCTTGCATTTGTTCAATCAGTCGGGATTACTGCTGGTTTTAACGCTCTGTCTGGAGCTAAACTTTTGACTGTACCACTTACACCACAAGTATTCCTTGTAATTGGTGGAATTTTAACCGCAGGAAGCATGATTGTAACCTGGTTGGGAGAGCAAATCACAGATAAGGGATACGGAAATGGTGTTTCAATGATTATCTTTGCAGGGATTGTTGCTTCAATTCCTGATATGATTAAGGGCATCTATGTAGATTACTTTGTCAATGTACCAAGCAGTCGTTTGACATCGTCTCTCATTTTCGTTGCTATCTTAATCATTGCTGTTTTGTTAATTGTTTACTTTACAACTTACGTTGAACAAGCTAAATACAAGATTCCAATTCAGTATACAAAGGTAGCTCAAGGTGCGCCGTCAAGCTCCTATCTTCCATTGAAGATTAACCCTGCTGGGGTCATCCCAGTTATCTTTGCTAGCTCTATTACAGCAGCACCGGCAGCAATTTTACAATTCGTAAGTGCGTCTGGTCTTAATTGGGAATGGGTAAAAACAGCTCAAGAGTTGGTATCTACTTCAACCCCAACAGGTGTTGCTTTGTATGCTCTGTTGATTATTCTCTTTACATTCTTCTATACATTTGTACAGATCAATCCAGAGAAAGCAGCAGAAAATTTACAAAAGAGTGGAGCTTATATCCATGGTGTCCGTCCTGGTAAAGGGACAGAAGAATATATGTCAAAACTTCTTCGTCGTCTCGCAACAGTCGGATCAATCTTCCTAGGTGTGATTTCTATCCTACCTATTGTAGCTAAAGATTTATTTGGTCTTTCAGAAGTTGTCGCTTTTGGGGGAACAAGTTTGCTAATCATTATCTCTACAGGTATCGAAGGAATTAAACAATTGGAAGGTTATCTATTGAAACGTAAGTATGTTGGTTTCTTAGATACAACAGAATAATTGTAATAGAAAATAAAATTCACTATTGCTCAGAGAGTGGAGTGTAAAAATCAAAGACATTGTCAGATTTTTATCTCCTCTCTTCTATTTTGTTTTTAAATAGGAGTTGAAATGAATTTTTGCTTCTATTTAAATACAAAAAAGGAGTTTGAATCATGAATCTTTTGATTATGGGTTTACCTGGTGCAGGTAAAGGGACACAAGCAGCGAAAATTGTTGAACAGTTTCACGTTGCCCACATCTCAACAGGTGACATGTTCCGTGCAGCAATGGCTAACCAAACTGAAATGGGTGTATTAGCTAAGTCTTATATCGATAAAGGCGAATTGGTTCCAGATGAAGTTACAAATGGAATTGTTAAAGAACGTCTTTCTCAAGATGATATTAAAGAAACTGGTTTCTTGTTGGATGGATACCCACGTACAATTGAGCAAGCTCATGCCTTAGATAAAACATTGGCTGAACTTGGAATTAAACTTGAAGGTGTTATCAACATCGAAGTAGATCCATCTTGCCTACTTGAACGTTTGAGTGGTCGTATCATTCACCGTGAAACTGGCGAAACTTTCCATAAAGTATTCAACCCACCAGTTGATTACAAAGAGGAAGATTATTACCAACGTGAGGATGATAAACCTGAGACAGTAAAACGTCGTTTGGATGTCAATATTGCTCAAGGTGAACCAATCATTGCTCACTATCGTGCTAAAGGTCTAGTACATGATATCGAAGGCAACCAAGATATCAATGATGTCTTTAAAGATATCGAAAAGGTATTGACAAATTTGAAATAAAAGCGTTTTTCAGGCTTGCAAAATGTCTTGACAAATGTTATACTGAGTTAGTCTGACTTATAATTGTTGTCTCTGTGTCTAGAGGCATCAAATCGAAATTTAGGGAGGTACTTTTGCGTGGCAAAAGACGATGTGATTGAAGTTGAAGGCAAAGTAGTCGATACGATGCCGAATGCAATGTTTACGGTTGAACTTGAAAATGGACATCAGATTTTAGCAACAGTTTCTGGTAAAATTCGTAAAAACTATATTCGTATTTTAGCGGGAGATCGTGTTACTGTTGAAATGAGTCCATATGACTTGACACGTGGACGTATCACTTACCGCTTTAAATAATCGAAAAACTTGGAGGGATAAGAAATGAAAGTAAGACCATCGGTCAAACCAATTTGCGAATACTGTAAAGTAATTCGTCGTAATGGTCGTGTTATGGTAATTTGCCCAGCAAATCCAAAACACAAACAACGTCAAGGATAAGATAGAAAGGAGAAAACATGGCTCGTATTGCTGGAGTTGATATTCCAAATGACAAACGCGTAGTTATCTCATTGACTTATGTCTATGGTATCGGACTTGCAACATCTCAAAAGATTTTGGCAGCTGCTGGAGTTTCAGAAGATATTCGTGTTCGTGACCTTACATCAGATCAAGAAGATGCTATCCGTCGTGAAGTGGATGCAATTAAAGTTGAAGGTGACCTTCGTCGTGTGAAGTGAACTTGAACATCAAACGTTTGATGGAAATCGGTTCATACCGTGGTATCCGTCACCGTCGTGGACTTCCTGTCCGTGGACAAAACACTAAAAACAACGCTCGCACTCGTAAAGGTAAAGCTGTTGCGATTGCTGGTAAGAAAAAATAATATAGGAGGTAAAAGTCTTGGCTAAACCAACACGTAAACGTCGTGTGAAAAAGAATATCGAATCTGGTATTGCTCATATTCACGCGACATTTAATAACACTATTGTTATGATTACTGATGTGCATGGTAATGCAATCGCTTGGTCATCAGCTGGTGCTCTTGGTTTCAAAGGTTCTCGAAAATCTACACCATTTGCTGCTCAAATGGCTTCAGAAGCTGCCGCTAAATCTGCACAAGAACACGGTCTTAAATCAGTTGAAGTTACTGTAAAGGTCCAGGTTCTGGTCGTGAGTCAGCTATTCGTGCTCTGCCGCCGCTGGTCTTGAAGTAACAGCATCCGTGATGTGACTCCAGTGCCACACTAATGGTGCTCGTCCTCCAAAACGTCGCCGTGTATAATCATTACCTTTACACTGCTTTTCGTTTAAGAGGGAGTAACTAAATGATCGAGTTTGAAAAACCAAATATAACAAAAATTGATGAAAATAAAGATTATGGCAAGTTTGTAATCGAACCACTAGAACGTGGATACGGTACAACACTTGGTAACTCTCTTCGTCGTGTACTTCTTGCTTCTCTTCCAGGAGCAGCTGTTACATCTATCGATATCGATGGAGTATTACATGAATTTGATACAATTCCTGGTGTTCGCGAAGACGTGATGCAAATCATTCTGAATATTAAAGGTATTGCAGTTAAATCATATGTAAAAGACGAAAAGACTATTGAACTTGATGTTGAAGGTCCTGCTGAAGTGACAGCCGGAGATATTTTAACTGATAGTGATATTGAAATCGTAAATCCAGATCATTATCTTTTCACAATCGGAGAAGGTGCTTCATTTAAAGCAACTATGACTGTAAACACTGGTCGTGGTTATGTACCTGCAGATGAAAATAAAAAAGATAATGCCCCAGTTGGAACACTTGCTGTAGATTCTATTTATACACCAGTTACAAAAGTTAACTATCAAGTTGAACCTGCTCGTGTAGGAAGCAATGATGGTTTCGACAAATTAACCCTTGAAATCTTGACAAATGGAACTATTATTCCAGAAGATGCTTTAGGGCTTTCAGCACGTATTTTGACAGAACATCTTGATTTGTTTACAAATCTTACAGAGATTGCTAAATCTGCAGAAGTGATGAAAGAAGCTGATACTGAATCGGACGACCGTATTTTGGAACGTACGATTGAGGAACTTGACTTGTCTGTACGCTCATATAACTGTTTGAAACGTGCTGGTATCAATACTGTGCATGATTTGACAGAAAAATCTGAAGCAGAGATGATGAAAGTAAGAAATCTTGGACGCAAGAGTTTGGAAGAAGTGAAACTCAAACTCATTGATTTGGGTCTTGGATTAAAAGATAAATAAAGGAGGAATACATGGCTTACCGTAAACTAGGACGCACTAGCTCACAACGTAAAGCAATGCTTCGCGATTTGACAACTGACCTTTTGATCAACGAATCAATCGTGACAACTGAAGCTCGTGCTAAAGAAATCCGTAAAACTGTTGAAAAAATGATTACTCTAGGTAAACGTGGTGATTTGCATGCACGTCGTCAAGCTGCTGCTTTCGTACGTAATGAAATCGCATCTGAAAACTATGATGAAGCAACTGATAAGTACACTTCTACTACAGCACTTCAAAAATTGTTCTCAGAAATCGCACCTCGTTACGCAGAACGTAACGGTGGATACACTCGTATCCTTAAAACTGAACCACGTCGTGGTGATGCAGCGCCAATGGCGATCATCGAATTAGTATAAAATCATCAATTTTGTTGAGTGTTATGATGATGGAGCCCTGTGCTCTTAGTCTAGCTCTGGTCTACCGCTAGGACTTTTGTCCTAGCGGGAACACTCATCATAAGATGGTAGGGTAGACGCTTGTTTACGAAATTGTTTTTCTTTTAAGAACAATTTCGTAAGCAGGCGTTTTTTAGTTTTTTTGAAGTAAATGTGCTATACTGAGAAAAAAGAAAAATTTAGATATGGTTATTTTTCTATGATTTCAAAGATGGAGGACCGATATGAAAGCTATTATAACTGTGGTTGGAAAAGATAAGGGTGGTATTGTTGCAGGTGTTGCGACTAAGATTGCTGAATTAGGATTAAATATTGATGATATTTCACAAACTGTCTTGGATGAGTTCTTTACCATGATGGCTGTAGTATCCAGTGATGAAAAACAAGATTTTACTCAACTAAGAAATGAGTTTGAAGCTTTTGGACAGACTTTGAATGTCAAAATCAATATTCAAAGTGCGACTATTTTTGATGCTATGTATAATATCTAGGAGGTATTTATGGATATTAGACAAGTTACTGAAACTATCGCAATGATTGAGGAACAGAATTTTGATATCAGAACAATTACCATGGGAATTTCTCTTCTTGATTGTATCGATCCTGATATCAATAAGGCTGCAGATAAAATTTATGAAAAAATTACTACAAAGGCAGCAAACTTAGTTGCTGTTGGTGATGAAATTGCTGCTGAGTTAGGTATACCTATTGTCAATAAACGTGTATCAGTAACACCGATTTCTCTAATTGGTGCTGCTACAGATTCAACGGACTATGTACCATTAGCCAAAGCTTTAGATAGAGCAGCAAAAGAAATTGGTGTAGATTTTATTGGGGGTTTTTCTGCCTTAGTTCAGAAAGGCTACCAAAAAGGAGACGAAATACTCATCAACTCGATTCCGCGTGCCTTAGCTGAAACTGATAAAGTTTGCTCTTCTGTCAATATCGGTTCAACCAAGTCAGGAATCAACATGACTGCTGTAGCTGATATGGGTCGAATTATCAAGGAAACTGCTAGTCTTTCTGATATGGGAGCTGCTAAATTAGTTGTATTTGCCAATGCAGTTGAAGACAATCCTTTTATGGCCGGAGCCTTTCATGGTGTTGGCGAAGCTGATGTTATTATTAATGTTGGTGTTTCAGGTCCTGGTGTAGTCAAACGTGCCTTAGAAAAAGTTCGCGGCCAAAGCTTTGATGTAGTTGCTGAAACTGTTAAAAAGACAGCCTTCAAGATTACTCGGATTGGTCAATTAGTTGGCCAGATGGCTAGTGAAAGACTAGGAGTTGATTTTGGGATTGTTGATTTGAGTTTAGCACCTACTCCTGCAGTGGGGGATTCTGTAGCTCGGGTTCTCGAGGAAATGGGTCTTGAAACAGTTGGGACTCATGGGACGACTGCCGCATTAGCTCTTTTAAATGACCAAGTAAAAAAAGGTGGTGTAATGGCTTGCAACCAAGTCGGTGGATTGTCAGGTGCTTTCATCCCAGTCTCAGAAGATGAGGGTATGATAGCAGCAGTGCAAAATGGCTCCCTAAATCTTGAGAAATTAGAAGCAATGACAGCTATCTGTTCAGTTGGTTTGGATATGATTGCCATTCCAGAAGATACTCCTGCAGAGACGATTGCGACTATGATTGCGGATGAGGCAAAGAATTGGTGTCATTAACATGAAGACAACGGCTGTTCGTATTATTCCAAAGGGTAAAGAAGGCGATATGATTGAGTTTGGAGGCCTATTGGGGACGGCGCCAGTAATGAAGGTCAACGGTGCTTCTTCAGTTGATTTCATTGCTCGTGGAGGTCAAATTCCAGCCCAATCCATAGTTTTTAAAAATTAATAAAAATAAAATGGTTTAAGGTCAATTTAGGATGAGTGTGATATATAATCATTAAATAAAGACCTCCTAACTTTATTTAATAGAAATCCTAAACTTTTTCATAATAATCTCCTACAAAAAGTCGCTCGTAAGAGTGGCTTTTTGTTTTGTATTCTCAAAAACCTAGTAAAATATCATTGATTCTGGTCAAATTTTTAAGAATGGCTACTTTTTCGAAGCCAAAACCAGCCTAAAAACCTTGCCATGATTGGCTTTTTGAAATTTTATGGTATAATAGTAGTAGTTTTATTAGATGGAGTATGATTTTTGAGAAAAAGCTTTCGTGTAAAAAAAGAGAAAGATTTCGACGCCATATTTAAAAAAGGGAAAAGTGTAGCTAATCGAAAATTTGTTATTTATCGGTTAGAGAATCAGCAACAACATTTTCGAGTAGGGTTATCAGTTAGCAAGAAGTTAGGAAATGCTGTAACAAGAAATCAAATCAAGAGAAGAATTCGTCATGTTTTGATTGAAAATAGTAACCAGATAGTTGATAATGTAGACTTTGTTGTTATTGCTCGAAAAGGCGTTGAAACTTTAGAATATGCAGAAATCGAAAAAAACTTACTTCATGTTTTGAAATTAGCAAAGATATACCAGGAAGGAAATAGGAGTGAAGAAGAAATTACAATTGACTAGTTTGTTAGGTTTGTCCTTGTTGGTAATGACTGCTTGTGCAACTAGTGAAGTCTCTGCTGATTCGTCAGATGTTTGGAGTAAACTTGTTTATTTTTTTGCTGAAACCATTCGTTTTTTGTCCTTTAATGTAAGTATTGGTTTAGGGATCATTATTTTCACAGTCTTGATTCGAACAATCTTATTACCGGTCTTTCAAACGCAAATGGTGGCATCCAGAAAAATGCAAGAAGCGCAACCGCTAATAAAGGAATTGCGCGAACGTTATCCTGGTCGCGATATGGAAAGTCGTACTAAACTAGATCAGGAAACACGTAAATTATTTAAAGAATTAGGGATTAAGCAGTCTGCATCATTATGGCCACTTTTGATTCAAATGCCAATTCTATTGGCTCTTTTCCAAGCCTTATCGTACGTTGATTTTTTGAAGACTGGCCATTTTTTGTGGTTCAATCTAGGTGGAGTTGACACGACCTTGGTATTGCCAATTTTAGCTGCCCTGTTCACTTTCTTCAGTAGTTGGCTTTCAAACAAAGCCTTGCCTGAAAAAAATGGTGCAATGACAGCTATGATGTATGGAATGCCTGTCATCATCTTCTTTTTTGCAATGTCTGCACCAAGCGGTGTTGCTCTTTATTGGACGGTTTCAAACGCTTATCAAGTATTGCAAACTTACCTACTGAACAATCCTTTCAAAATCATTGAAGAGCGTGAAGCGGATGTGAAGGCTAAGAGAGATCTAGAAGCTAAGAAAAGAAAAGCTCTGAAGAAAGCACAGAAAAAGGAAAAGTAAGGAGAAATCTGATAATGGTATTATTTACAGGTTCAACTGTTGAAGAAGCAATCCAAAAAGGATTGAATGAATTAAATATTCCGAGAATGAAAGCTCATATCAAGGTTGTTTCGAAAGAGAAAAAAGGATTTTTTGGACTTTTCGGAAAGAAACCAGCTCAAGTTGATATCGAAGCAATTAGTGAGACAACTGTTGTAAAAGCAAATCAACAGGCTATCAAAGGTGTTCCAAAAGAAATTAATGATCAAAACGATCCAGTTAAAACAGTCAGTGAAGCAACAGTCGATTTGGGACATGTAGTTGCAGCTATCAAGAAGATTGAAGAAGAAGGCCAAGAAATTTCTGAAGAAGTCAAGGCTGAAATTCTGAAAAATGATAAGGAAGCAAGCACTATTTTAGAGGAAACAGGGCACATTGCTGTTTTAAAAGAATTGCAACCTGAAGAAATTCAAGAAAATGCTGACGAAGAGCAAGGTAGTGATTTAGAAAACCTTGGTTTGAAAGTTGAGCCGACTTACGACACAGAAAAGGTTGTTGAAGAAGTGACGGACTATGTTCAAGCAATCATTGATGATATGGATGTTGAGGGAACTATTTCTAGTACTTCTAACCGTCGTTCTATCAACATGCAAATCGATACAAATGAGCCGGGTCGTATTATCGGTTACCACGGTAAGGTTTTGAAATCTCTCCAACTTCTAGCGCAAAATTACCTTTACAATCGTTATTCAAAAACTTTCTACATCACGATCAATGTGAATGACTATGTGGAACATCGTGCAGAAGTTTGCAGAGTTACGCACAGAAATTGGCTACACGTGTCTTGGAAGAAGGTCGTAGTCAGATGACAGATCCAATGTCAAGTAGCGAGCGTAAAATTATCCATCGTATCATTTCGCGAATGGAAGGTGTAACGAGCTACTCTGAAGGTGACGAACCAAATCGTTATGTTGTCGTAGATACTGAATAAGATAAATGAAAAATCAGGTTTTCCTGATTTTTTTCTAACTAAAGAAGGAATCAAATGAAAGAAATCAAAGATTATCTTGCTTATCAAGGAGAACAGTACCGGAACCCTGACAAAGCAGGAGTTGAAAGAGATAAAATGTTATCCATGCGTAGCAAAGGGCAGGGAGCACGAAAGTCATTTACTCACCTAGCTGAATGTTTTCAAGCTAGGCACACCGGTTGGAATTTACACCCAACCAGTCAATGGATGAATCAAGCGCAGAGACTACGCCCCCATTTCTGGGCTTATTTACAGAGAGAGGGTCATGTAACAGAGCCCATGATGGCCCTTCGTTTGTATGGAAATCCGAATAATTGGGGAATCTCTATAGAGGTCAGCTTTGTAGAGAGAAAGAAAGATGAGACTACCTTGTCAAAACAGGCTAAAATCTTGGATATCCCAGTGGTTGATGGAATCTATTATTGGGTTCAGAAAAAACGATGAAAGCTATAGAGTACAAGCTACTGAAGAGAACAGACAACTTTTAAGACAACAATTATTCAATCAGGAGATTCGTAAGGTTTTAGTAAAAGTTGATATTCCAGTAGCCAATGAAGATACCCTAGATAAGGTTCTAGATGGACTTGATAGAGCTTTTGAAAAATTATTGCCTTACTACCAAGCGACCAGAAATTAATCTAATCGGCTGAGTCATTTTATAGTAAATTGTTTTATTGCTATTCTAGGTATTTTTTCATATAATAGTAAAATAGGATGCGTGGTATACTATCACATCAAAGAGAAAGGAAATTCTATGTCAAATCTATCTGTTAATGCGATTCGTTTCTTGGGTATTGACGCTATCAATAAAGCGAACTCAGGTCACCCAGGGGTGGTTATGGGAGCTGCACCTATGGCTTACAGCCTTTTCACTAAAGAACTTCGTATCAATCCAGCTCAACCAAACTGGATCAACCGCGACCGTTTTATTCTTTCAGCAGGTCATGGTTCAATGCTACTTTACGCCCTTCTTCATCTCTCTGGGTTTGAAGATGTAGGTATGGATGAGGTGAAGAACTTCCGTCAATGGGGTTCTAAAACTCCAGGTCACCCAGAATTTGGTCATACAGTAGGGGTTGATGCAACAACAGGTCCTCTAGGACAAGGGATTGCAACTGCGACTGGTTTTGCACAAGCAGAACGTTTCCTTGCAGCTAAGTATAACCGCGAAGGTTATAACATCTTTGACCACTACACATATGTTATTTGTGGAGATGGTGACTTGATGGAAGGTGTCTCAAGCGAAGCTGCTTCTTATGCAGGCTTGCAAAAGCTTGACAAGTTGGTTGTTCTTTATGATTCAAATAATATCAACTTGGATGGTGAGACAAAAGATTCATTCACAGAAAGTGTTCGCGATCGTTACAATGCCTACGGTTGGCATACAGCCTTGGTAGAAGATGGAACAGATTTAGAAGCTATTCAAGTAGCTATTGAAGAAGCTAAGGCTTCAGGAAAACCATCTTTGATCGAAGTGAAAACTGTTATTGGTTATGGTTCTCCAAACAAACAAGGAACCAATGCCGTACACGGTGCCCCTCTTGGAGCAGATGAAAACTGCAAAGAACTGCATGCTACTTTGGTTGGGACTGATGAACCGTTTGAAATCCCAGCAGAAGTTTATGCGGATTTCAAAGAAAATGTTGCGGACCGTGGTGCATCAGCATATGAAGCATGGACAAAACTAGTCGCAGATTATAAAGAAGCTCACACAGAACTTGCTGCAGAAGTGGAAGCAATCATCGAAGGGCGTGATCCAGTTGAGGTGACTCCAGAAGACTTCCCGGCTTTAGAGAATGGCTTCTCTCAAGCAACTCGTAACTCAAGTCAAGATGCTTTTGAATGTAGTGGCTGCTAAATTGCCAACTTTCCTTGGTGGATCAGCAGACCTTGCTCATTCAAATATGACTTATATCAAAACAGATGGACTCCAAGATGATGCAAATCGCTTGAATCGTAATATCCAATTTGGTGTTCGTGAATTTGCAATGGGTACCGTTTTGAACGGAATGGCTCTTCACGGTGGACTTCGAGTTTACGGTGGAACTTTCTTCGTATTCTCAGACTATCTTAAGTATGGTCGATTGTCAGCTCTACAAGGTCTTCCTGTAACCTATGTCTTTACCCACGATTCAATCGCAGTTGGTGAAGATGGACCAACTCATGAACCAATTGAGCACTTGGCAGGTCTTCGTGCGATTCCAAACCTCAATGTTTTCCGTCCAGCAGATGCGCGTGAAACTCAAGCCGCTTGGTATCTTGCAGTGAAGAGTGAGAAAACACCAACTGCCCTTGTCTTGACTCGTCAAAACTTGACTGTTGAGGAAGGAACAGACTTTGAAAAGGTTTCGAAAGGTGCTTACGTTGTATATGAAAATGCAGCAGACTTTGACACTATCTTGATTGCGACTGGTTCAGAAGTGAACTTAGCAGTAGCAGCTGCTAAGGAATTGGCAAGCCAAGGTGGAAAAGTTCGCGTAGTCAGCATGCCATCTACAGATGTTTTTGACGCACAAGATGCAGACTACAAAGAAGAAATCTTACCAAATGCAGTTCGTCGCCGTGTAGCAGTCGAAATGGGAGCAACTCAAAACTGGTACAAATACGTTGGTCTTGATGGAGCGGTTCTCGGTATTGATACCTTTGGAGCGTCTGCCCCAGCGCCAAAAGTTTTAGCAGAGTATGGATTTACAGTTGAAAAATTAGTTGAAATTGTAAACAACTTGAAGTAAGAAAAATCAGAGCATTTGCTCTGGTTTTTTATTGACCTAAAATCAAGGTGCAATCTTGTAAAAACAAGTGAAATTTGATATAGTAGTTTTATCTGAATTACAAAGGAGTAAAAAATAATGGGTGGAAATTTAACATTCTTGATTATGCTTGTTTTGATGTTTGGCTTGATGTTTTTCATGCAACGTTCTCAAAAAAAACAAGCTGAAAAACGTATGGAGAGCCTTAATAAACTTCAAAAAGGCTACGAAGTCATCACTATCGGTGGTCTCTACGGTACAGTCGATGAAGTTGATACTGAAAACAAAACGATTGTACTTGATGTAGATGGTGTCTACCTTACTTTTGAACTAGCTGCTATTAGAACAGTCTTGCCAGTTAAAGAAGCTGTGACTCCTGAAGGAGCAGTAATCGAAGACGGAAGCGCAATTGAAGAATAAAACGGGATGGGATTCATTCCCGTTTTTCTATAAAATCTGAGGGGAAATGATGAAAAAAATTGTCTTTGTTTGTCTTGGGAATATCTGTCGTAGTCCCATGGCAGAGTTCGTGATGAAATCATTGACAGATGATTATGAGATTGAAAGTCGAGCGACTTCATCATGGGAGCATGGCAATCCGATTCATAAAGGAACTCAGAAAATTTTTAAAGCTCACGAGATTCCTTACGATTCATCAAAAACATCACAGCAAATTTCTAAGGATGATTTTGAATATTTTGATTATGTCATTGGAATGGACGAGTCCAATCTTCTAGATTTGACTCGGATGTGTCCTCAAGATCAACTACATAAGCTAGAGGCATTTGCTTCTGAGGATGTTCCTGATCCATGGTATACAGGTGATTTTGATGAAACTTATGATCGAGTTTTAACTGGTTGCCAAGCTTGGCTAACACGTTTAGAAAATGAGGCAAAAAATGGATAATTTAAAGAAATTCTATGATAAATACAGTGTCTATATAACGCGTCCTCGTTTGGAAATTGCAACGGTAGTAGTCATAGCTCTTTGTGCTATATTTGTATTTGTGGGGAATATGCCTAAGCAAGGAGTTTTAAAATTGGATGGCGATTCACTAGTATATGACGGAAGTATTGTTCGTGGGAAGATGAACGGCCAAGGAACAATGACCTTCTCTAATGGAGATACCTACACCGGACAGTTTAACAATGGCGCATTTAATGGGAAAGGAACCTACCAAGCTAAGGATGGATGGGTTTATGAAGGTGATTTTGTGAATGGCCAAGCTGAAGGCAAAGGGAAACTAACTACCGAGCAAGAAGTTGTCTATGAAGGCGACTTTAAACAAGGACTCTTCCAACAGGCACAATAACCTCCTAAAAAGGAGGTCTTTTATCAGGAAGACAAGAAAGCGCTTCCTTGAATTTTTATGTTAAAAACATCATAAAAAAGTTTGTGAAATAAAATAATTTCAAAAATATTTTCACAAAGATTGATGAAAGAGCGCATAAAAAACAAGAGTTTGAGAAAAATCACAATAAGATGAAAAATTCTTTTGTGAAATATCTGTGAAACTGTTTACAAAGTATAAAAAGAGTTATAATAAACTTGTGAAAAATTTAACAAAGGGTTTAACCCTTGAAGGCTATGGAGGAAAATATGGCTGATAAAAAAACTATGACACCTGAAGAAAAGAAACTTGCTGCTGAAAAGCATGTAGATGGATTAGTGCAGAAAGCTTTAGTTGCGCTTGAGGAAATGCGCAAATTGAATCAAGAGCAAGTTGACTATATCGTTGCAAAAGCATCTGTTGCTGCCCTTGACGCACACGGAATTCTTGCTCAACACGCAGTAGAAGAAACTGGACGTGGTGTATTTGAAGATAAGGCAACGAAAAACCTATTCGCCTGCGAACACGTTGTGAACAATATGCGTGGCGTTAAAACAGTTGGAGTTATTGAAGAGGATCCAATTACAGGTTTGACTAAAATTGCAGAACCTGTAGGTGTAATCTGCGGTGTCACTCCAACAACAAACCCAACTTCAACAGCTATTTTCAAATCATTGATTGCTTTGAAAACACGTAACCCAATCGTTTTCGCTTTCCACCCATCAGCTCAAGAATCATCAGCTCACGCAGCACAAATCGTTCGCGATGCAGCGATTGCAGCTGGTGCTCCTGAAAACTGTGTTCAATGGATTACAGAACCATCAATGGAAGCAACTGGAGCACTTATGAACCACGAAGGTGTTGCAACTATCCTCGCAACTGGTGGTAACGCTATGGTTAAAGCCGCTTACTCATGTGGTAAACCAGCTCTTGGGGTAGGTGCCGGAAACGTTCCTGCCTATGTTGAAAAATCAGCTGATCTCCGTCAAGCTGCTCATGACATTGTTATGTCTAAATCATTTGATAACGGTATGGTCTGTGCGTCAGAGCAAGCAGTTATCATTGATAAAGAAGTTTATGATGAATTTGTAGAAGAATTCAAGTCATACCACACTTACTTTGTAAACAAGAAAGAAAAAGCTCTTCTTGAAGAATTCTGTTTCGGTGTGAAAGCTAACAGCAAAAACTGTGCTGGTGCTAAACTAAACGCAAACATCGTTGGTAAGCCAGCTGCATGGATTGCTGAACAAGCTGGATTCTCTGTTCCAGAAGGAACAAATATCTTGGCTGCAGAATGTGCAGAAGTAGGACCAAAAGAACCATTAACTCGTGAAAAATTATCACCAGTTATTGCAGTTCTTAAAGCTGAAGATACTGAAGATGGTCTTAAAAAAGCTCGTCAAATGGTTGAGTTCAATGGACTTGGTCACTCAGCAGCTATCCATACAAAAGACGAAGAACTTGCTAAACGTTTTGGTACAGAAATCAAAGCAATGCGTATTATCTGGAACTCTCCATCTACTTTCGGTGGTATCGGTGACGTATACAATGCCTTCATTCCATCATTGACACTTGGATGTGGTTCTTATGGACACAACTCAGTCGGTGATAACGTGAGTGCAATCAACCTTCTAAACATCAAGAAAGTAGGGAAACGTAGAAATAATATGCAATGGTTTAAAGTTCCTTCAAAAATTTACTTCGAACGCAATTCTATCCAATACCTTCAAACCTGTGAAGATATTGAACGCGTTATGATCGTCACAGACAAATCTATCGAAAAACTCGGTTTCGTTCAACGTATTATTGACCAATTGAATAAACGTAGCAACCGTGTAACTGTTCAAGTCTTCTCAGATGTTGAACCAGATCCAGATATCACAACTGTAGAACGTGGTACTGAAGTGATGAGATCGTTTGAACCAGACACAATCATCGCGCTTGGTGGTGGTTCTCCAATGGACGCAGCTAAAGTAATGTGGCTCTTCTACGAACAACCACAAATCGACTTCCGTGACTTGGTTCAAAAATTCATGGATATTCGTAAACGTGCCTTCCGCTTCCCATCACTTGGTAAGAAAGCGAAATACATCGGTATTCCAACAACTTCAGGTACAGGATCAGAAGTAACACCATTTGCCGTTATCTCTGATAAGAAAAACAACCGCAAATACCCATTGGCTGACTATTCATTGACACCAACTATTGCGATTGTTGACCCTGCTTTGGTTGAGTCAGTTCCTGATTTCATTGCTGCTGATACAGGTATGGACGTGTTGACTCACGCAACTGAAGCTTACACTTCAAACTTCGCTAACGATTATACAGATGGTATCGCGCTTCAAACAATCAAGCTTGTCTTCGAATGGTTAGAAAAATCAGTTAAGACAGCTGACCCAGAAGCTCGCGAAAAAATGCATAATGCTTCTACAATGGCTGGTATGGCCTTCGCTAATGCCTTCCTTGGTATGAGTCACTCAATGGCCCACAAGATTGGTGCTGTTCACCATACTGTTCACGGACGTACAAATGCAATCTTGCTTCCATACGTTATCCGCTACAACGGTACTCGCCCATCTAAGACTACTACATGGCCTAAATACAACTACTGGAAAGCTAACGAAAAATTCCAAGATATTGCTAGAATGCTTGGCTTGCCTCACTCAACTCCAGAAGAAGCAGTTGAAGCTTATGCCAAAGCGGTTTACGATCTTGGTGTTGCAGTAGGTATCAAGATGAACTTCAAGGATCAAGGAATTGATGAAAAAGCTTGGAAAGATAGCTTGCATGAAATTGCTTTGCTTGCATATGAAGACCAATGTTCACCTGCAAACCCACGCTTACCAATGGTAGCTGACATGGAAGAAATCATGGCAGATGCTTACTATGGTTATGCAGAACGTCCAGGACGTCGTAAATAATAGATTATCAGCCTAGAGACAGGAGTAATCCTGTCTCTTTTTATGTTTTTTATGAAACCAAAAGATTTATAAGGAATTATAATGAGGTAGAGTGAACGCTTTTAACTATGGTATCTTAGCAAAATAAGAGTAATTGAAAAGTATAAAACTGAAGTGAAAATCAACGCCCGTACTTGCAATTAAACTCAAATAGTTATATAATAGGTTTGTTGAAAGGTGATTTGTAGTGATTCAAGTTACTCTTTTCACAATAAAATTTTCATGATTTTCATAAGGAGGAAATCACTAATGGTAGTTAAAGTTGGTATTAACGGTTTCGGACGTATCGGTCGTCTTGCTTTCCGTCGTATCCAAAAACGTAGAAGGTGTTGAAGTTACTCGCATCAACGACCTTACAGATCCAGTTATGCTTGCACACTTGTTGAAATACGACACAACTCAAGGTCGTTTCGACGGAACTGTGGAAGTTAAAGAAGGCGGATTCGAAGTTAACGGTAAATTCGTTAAAGTTTCTGCTGAACGTGATCCAGAACAAATCGACTGGGCTAACGACGGTGTAGAAATCGTTCTTGAAGCAACTGGTTTCTTTTGCTACTAAAAGCACCGCTGAAAAACACTTGCATGCTGGTGGTGCTAAGAAAGTTGTTATCACTGCTCCTGGTGGATCAGATGTTAAAACAGTCGTATTTAACACTAACCACGATATTCTTGATGGTACTGAAACAGTTATCTCAGGTGCTTCATGTACTACAAACTGCTTGGCTCCAATGGCTAAAGCTCTTCAAGATAACTTCGGTGTTGTTGAAGGATTGATGACTACTATCCACGCTTACACTGGTGACCAAATGATCCTTGACGGTCCACACCGTAAAGGTGACCTTCGTCGTCTCGTGCTGGTGCCGCAAACATCGTTCCTAACTCAACTGGTGCCGCTAAAGCAATCGGTTTGGTTATCCCTGAATTGAACGGTAAATTGGACGGAGTCGCACAACGCGTCTCTACCCAACTGGATCAGTTACTGAATTGGTAGTTGTTCTCGAAAAGAACGTTACTGTTGATGAAGCGAACGCAGCTATGAAAGCAGCTTCAAACGAATCATACGGTTACACTGAAGATCCAATCGTTTCTTCAGACGTTGTAGGTATGTCTTACGGATCATTGTTTGACGCAACTCAAACTAAAGTTATTGACGTTGACGGTAAACAATTGGTTAAAGTTGTTTCATGGTATGACAACGAAAATGTCTTATACTGCACAACTTGTTCGTACTCTTGAATACTTCAAAAATTACAACACTTTTGAGTCGAAAAGAAGACCTATTGGTCTTGCTTTTTTTAGTATTAGTGAAGAAAAGTGGATGATAAAATCATCCATTTTGTTTTTAATTCTTTCAAATGTATCTGAAAGTGCAGTAAAGCTTAATTTGTTTAAAGTTAGAGGGTGGATAAAGGATAGTTTAAATGCGTGCAGCATCAGTCTGCTAACTTTTGAATGTGAGTTGTAGAGAGGGTCTCCAAGAATTGGATGTCTGTGGTGAGATAGATGCACTCGAATCTGATGAGTACGTCCCGTTTTTAATTTACAACGAATAAGACTAGTTTTGTTTTGAAATTGTTTCAAACGAGTTACTTGGGTTTCAGCGTATTGGCCATTTTTGATCCACTACCCTGTTTCCTACGGTCGTGACGATTGCGACTCAATTTTATCTCGGAAGACAAGCTCTTTAGCCTCTATTTTTCCGTCAACAAGCGCCCAGTATTCTCGAGAAATCTCTTTTTTCTCTAATAATCGATTTAAGATAGGAAGTATGAAGGGATTTTTTGCAAATAGTACGAGACCACTTGTTTCTTTGTCTAGTCTATGAACGACATAGCAAGTTTGACCTACATAGGCGCTGACATGATTGAGAAGAGCCATCTCATCGGGCTGATTTCCATGCGTTTTCATACCCTCGGGTTTGTTGACGATGATCAAATGTTGGTCTTGAAAGACTTTTTCCACAAGATTGGGATTTCCCAAAGCAATTTCTTTTGTAGGATAATCTTCCTCATCGAAAATTAATTGGCATTCATCTCCTGCTTTGATAGTTTGGTGCCAATGAACTTCCTCTTGATTAATGAGGATATGTTTCTTAACTCTCAAAAAATGACGTATTTTTCGAGGGATTAACAGTTGCTCTTCCAGAAAAAGTTTGACTGTCATTTCAGGCAAAGAATCAGGTATATTAAAAGTAAATTTCATACAGATATTGTAACAAAAATTAGTTTATTTGGACAGGGGGATTAGCTAAATTCTTGTCTTCCTATGGGGAAGATGATAAAATAAACGCATGAAATTAGATACATTATTTGAAAAATTTCTTTCTTTATTTAAAAAAGAAGAATCCGAAGAAATTGAAGAAACAGAGACTAATGAAGTTGAACATGAAGGTAACGAGTCTAGTAATTTACGCCGTTCAAGAGCTGGACGAAAGAAATCTGGGGCAGTTGGTCCTATTCGAAAATTCTGGCGCCGTTATCATCTGACAAAGATCTTTCTGATTATAGGACTAAGTGCCAGCCTGTTTGTTGGGGTTTATCTATTTGCCCTAGCAAAATCGACAAATGTTACAGACTTACAAAACGCTTTAAAAACACGTACTCTGATTTTTGACAGAGAAGAGAAAGAAGCAGGGGCTCTGTCAGGTCAAAAAGGGACCTATGTCGAACTTTCGGATATTAGTGAAGATTTGCAAAATGCTGTTATTGCGACAGAAGATAGAAGCTTCTACAAAAATGACGGAATCAACTACGGCCGCTTTTTCATGGCCATTCTTACAGCAGGTCGCTCGGGTGGTGGTTCTACGATTACTCAGCAGTTGGCAAAGAATGCCTATCTTTCTCAAGATCAGACTGTTCAAAGAAAAGCCAAAGAATTCTTCTTAGCTCTAGAATTAACCAAAAAATATAGCAAGAAGGAAATCCTAACCATGTACTTGAACAATGCCTACTTCGGTAATGGAGTTTGGGGCGTTGAAGATGCAAGTAAAAAATACTTTGGGGTTTCAGCTTCTCAGCTGACGCTCGATGAAGCGGCAACCTTAGCAGGAATGCTTAAAGGGCCGGAATTGTACAACCCTTTAAATTCTATTGAGGATTCTACAAATCGCAGGGACACCGTCTTGCAGAACATGGTAGCTGCTGGTTATATTGATAAAAATAAAGAAGCGGAAGCTGCAAGCGTTGATATGGCCTCTCAGCTTCAGGATGCTTACGAGGGGAAAATTTCAGACTATCGTTATCCTTCTTACTTTGATGCAGTTGTTAATGAAGCAATTGAAAAGTATAATCTAACTGAAGAAGAAATCGTGAACAACGGCTATCGTATCTATACGGAGTTAGACCAGAATTATCAAGCTAATATGCAGGTCATCTATGAAAACACGGCTCTTTTTCCATCGGCGGAAGATGGAACTCATGCTGAATCGGGTAGTGTTGCTCTAGAACCAAAAACAGGAGGAGTTCGAGGAGTTGTTGGTCGTGTAGCAGGAGATGATAAAGCTGGTTTCCGAAATTTCAACTATGCAACCCAATCAAAAAGAAGTCCAGGTTCAACTATTAAGCCCTTAGTTGTCTATACCCCAGCAGTCGAAGCTGGTTGGGCTCTAAATAAAGAGTTGGATAATCATACTATGGAGTATGGTGATTACAAGGTCGATAACTACGCAGGAATCAAAACATCTCCTGAAGTTCCAATGTACCAAGCTTTAGCTGAGTCCCTAAACCTCCCTGCCGTAGCAACAGTTAAACAACTTGGCATCGACAAGGCTTTTGAATCAGGTGAAAGATTTGGACTTGATTTAACGAATGTGGATCGTGTGTAGGGTGTTGCCCTAGGTGGTGGTGTGGAAACTAGTCCACTACAAATGGCACAAGCTTTATGCGAGATTGCAAACGAAGGTTTGATGCCAGAAGCGCATTTTATTACTCGCATTGAAAATGCAAGTGGGCAAGTCATTGCTACGCATAAGAATTCTCAAAAACGAGTGATAGACAAGTCCGTAGCGGATAAAATGACTAGCATGATGCTAGGAACCTTCACAAATGGTACAGGAATCAGTTCTTCACCTGATGGTTATGTTATGGCCGGAAAAACTGGAACGACAGAGACTGCTTTTAACCCAGAATATACGAGTGACCAATGGGTTGTTGGGTATACACCTGATGTAGTCATTAGTCACTGGCTTGGTTTCCCAACTACCGATGAAAACCATTATCTAGCAGGTTCGACATCAAATGGCGCCGCTCATATTTTTAGAAGTATGGCAGAAACAATTCTTCCTTATACGCCAGGAAGTACCTTTACTGTTGAGAATGCTTATGAACTAAACGGTATAGCTCCTAGAAATTCTCAAAATCAAGCAACCGACAATGGTGGTGTGCAATCAAGTGATTCTATAACTGATATCCGAGATCGAGCCCAGAATCTTATTGATGAAGCAGAAAAAGCTATTTCAGATGCAAAAATTAAAGAAAAGGCAAAAACTGTCTGGGATACAATTGTAGATTTGTTCCAATAAATTTTTAAAAGACAAGAGCAAAACTCTTGTCTTTTTTATATCCTAAAAAGCCCCAAAACACTTCCCAATGAAATATCAAACATTCAAAAAAATAAAATCAGGTAAGATAAGTAACAAAATAGAAGAAATGTCATAAATTATCTCTACCTCTGCTATACTAATGGCAGAAAAGGAGAATGATTATGTTAGAAATGAATTACCAAGAAGTGAAAGCTATTGTACACAAATGTAGAAAAGAATACTACCTTCATTTATGGGAAAAAGAAGATTGGGATCAAGAGGGAATGATTTGCCTACATGAATTATTAGAAAATCACCCTGATTTCAAGGGAAATAAAAATAAGGAATTTTATACCTACTTCAAAACAAAGTTTCGAAATCGAATTTTGGATGCAGTTAGGAAACAAGAAAGTTATAAAAGAAGATTGGATCGACAAGCTTATGAAGAAGTGAGCGAAATTAGCCATCGATTAGGCGAAGGGGGGCTATTGATAGATGAATCTTACGCATTACAAGAAATGCTTAAAGAGTATCAAGCAGGGTTAGGAAAAGAAAGGTTGGAGTTGTTTGAACGCTTGTTAGCTGATGAGCGATTCAAAGGAAGAAAAGCAATGTTGAAAGAACTAAAGCATGTGCTAAGAGATTTTTCTCCAAAAAGATAAAAAAATAAACCCAATATCTTGACAAGGGGGAAAAAGTAGGTATAATAGAAAGAGTTGACTAGCTCAAGGTCCGTTGGTCAAGGGGTTAAGACACCGCCTTTTCACGGCGGTAACACGGGTTCGAATCCCGTACGGACTATGGGTGTATCGCGGTTGATGGGAACAGGTTATAAAAAAAGTTAAAAAAACCTGTTGACAGAGAAAAGTGACTGTGATATACTAATATAGTTGTCGCAAGCGCGACAAAGACCTTTGAAAACTGAACAAGACGAACCAATGTGCAGGGCACTATAACTCAAGGTTATAGTACTGAACAATGAAAAAACAATAAATCTGTCAGTGACAGAAATGAGTGAGAACTCAAACTTTTAATGAGAGTTTGATCCTGGCTCAGGACGAACGCTGGCGACGTGCCTCATACATGCAAGTAGAACGCTGAAGCTTGGTGCTTGCACCGAGCGGATGAGTTGCGAACGGGTGAGTAACGCGTAGGTAACCTGCCTGGTAGCGGGGGATAACTATTGGAAACGATAGCTAATACCGCATAACAGTAGATATTGCATGATATCTGCTTGAAAGGTGCAATTGCATCACTACCAGATGGACCTGCGTTGTATTAGCTAGTTGGTGAGGTAACGGCTCACCAAGGCAACGATACATAGCCGACCTGAGAGGGTGATCGGCCACACTGGGACTGAGACACGGCCCAGACTCCTACGGGAGGCAGCAGTAGGGAATCTTCGGCAATGGACGGAAGTCTGACCGAGCAACGCCGCGTGAGTGAAGAAGGTTTTCGGATCGTAAAGCTCTGTTGTAAGAGAAGAACGAGTGTGAGAGTGGAAAGTTCACACTGTGACGGTATCTTACCAGAAAGGGACGGCTAACTACGTGCCAGCAGCCGCGGTAATACGTAGGTCCCGAGCGTTGTCCGGATTTATTGGGCGTAAAGCGAGCGCAGGCGGTTAGATAAGTCTGAAGTTAAAGGCTGTGGCTTAACCATAGTACGCTTTGGAAACTGTTTAACTTGAGTGCAAGAGGGGAGAGTGGAATTCCATGTGTAGCGGTGAAATGCGTAGATATATGGAGGAACACCGGTGGCGAAAGCAGCTCTCTGGCTTGTAACTGACGCTGAGGCTCGAAAGCGTGGGGAGCAAACAGGATTAGATACCCTGGTAGTCCACGCCGTAAACGATGAGTGCTAGGTGTTAGACCCTTTCCGGGGTTTAGTGCCGCAGCTAACGCATTAAGCACTCCGCCTGGGGAGTACGACCGCAAGGTTGAAACTCAAAGGAATTGACGGGGGCCCGCACAAGCGGTGGAGCATGTGGTTTAATTCGAAGCAACGCGAAGAACCTTACCAGGTCTTGACATCCCTCTGACCGCTCTAGAGATAGAGCTTTCCTTCGGGACAGAGGTGACAGGTGGTGCATGGTTGTCGTCAGCTCGTGTCGTGAGATGTTGGGTTAAGTCCCGCAACGAGCGCAACCCCTATTGTTAGTTGCCATCATTCAGTTGGGCACTCTAGCGAGACTGCCGGTAATAAACCGGAGGAAGGTGGGGATGACGTCAAATCATCATGCCCCTTATGACCTGGGCTACACACGTGCTACAATGGCTGGTACAACGAGTCGCAAGTCGGTGACGGCAAGCTAATCTCTAAAGCCAGTCTCAGTTCGGATTGTAGGTCGCAACTCGCCTACTGAAGTCTGGAATCGCTAGTAATCGCGGATCAGCACGTCATGGTGAATACGTTCCCGGGCCTTGTACACACCGCCCGTCACACCACGAGAGTTTGTAACACCCGAAGTCGGTGAGGTAACCGTATGGAGCCAGCCGCCTAAGGTGGGATAGATGATTGGGGTGAAGTCGTAACAAGGTAGCCGTATCGGAAGGTGCGGATGGATCACCTCCTTTCTAAGGATAAGGAATGCACATTGGTCTTGTTTAGTCTTGAGAGGTCTTGTGGGGCCTTAGCTCAGCTGGGAGAGCGCCTGCTTTGCACGCAGGAGGTCAGCGGTTCGATCCTGCTAGGCTCCATTGGTGAGAGATCACCAAGTAATGCACATTGAAAATTGAATATCTATATCAAATAGTAACAAGAAAAATAAACCGAAAAACGCTGTAGTATTAATAAGAGTCTTGCGACTGAAAGGTCAAAAATAAGGTTAGTTAATAGGGCGCACGGTGGATGCCTTGGCACTAGGAGCCGAAGAAGGACGTGACAAACGACGATATGCCTTGGGTAGCTGTGGGCAAGCGATGATCCAGGGATTTGAATGGGGAAACCCAACAGGTACTACCTGTTACCCATATCTGTTAAGGATATGAGGAGGAAGACGCAGGAACTGAAAACATCTAAGTAGTCGCAGGAAGAGAAAGCAAAAAGCGATTGCCTTAGTAGCATGAGCGAAACGGCAGGAGGGGCAAACCGAAGAGTTTACTCTTCGGGGTTGTAGGACTGCAATGTGGACTCAAAGACTATAGAAGAATGATATGGGAAGATCAGCCAAAGAGAGTGAGAGCCTCGTATTTTAAATAGTCTTTGTACCTAGCAGTATCCTGAGTACTGCGGGACACGTGAAATCCCTGTCTGAATCTGGGAGGACCATCTCCCAACCCCTAAATACTCCCTAGTGACCGATAGTGAACCAGTACCGTGAGGGAAAGGTGAAAAGCACCCCGAGGGGAGTGAAATAGAACCTGAAACCGTGTGCCTACAACAAGTTCTGAGCCTCGTTAATGGGTGAGAGCAGCCTTTTTGTAGAATGAACCGGCGAGTTACGATATGATGCGAGGTTGTTGAAGAGACGGAGCTGTAGGGAAACCGAGTCTGAATAGGGCGTCTTAGTATTATGTCGTAGACCCGAAACCATGTGACCTACCCATGAGCAGGTTGAAGGTGCGGTAAGACGCACTGGAGGACTGGAACCAGGGCACGTTGAAAAGTGCTTGGATGACTTGTGGGTAGCGGAGAAATTCCAAACGAACTTGGAGATAGCTGGTCTTTCCGAAATAGCTTTAGGGCTAGCGTCGACATCAAGATTCTTGGAGGTAGAGCACTGTTTGGGTGAGGGTCCATCCCGGATTACCAATCTCAGATAAACCCGAATGCCAATGAATTATGGTCGGCAGTCAGACTGCGAGTGCTAAGATCCGTAGTCGAAAGGGAAACAGCCCAGACCACCAGCTAAGGTCCCAAAAATAATTGTTAAGTGGAAAAGGATGGGGTTGCACAGACAACTAGGATGTTAGCTAGAAGCAGCTTTATTCATTCAAAGAGTGCGTAATAGCTCACTAGTCGAGTGACCCTGCGCCGAAAAATGTACCGGGGCTAAAAACACCTTTACTGAAGCTGTGATACCTTTTATAGGTATGGTAGGAGAGCGTTCATGTGTGGCGAAGGTGTACCGTGAGGAGCGCTGGAACGCATAGAAGTGAGAATGCCGGTATGAGTAGCGAAAGACAGGTGAGAATCCTGTCCACCGTAAGACTAAGGTTTCCAGGGGAAGGCTCGTCCGCCCTGGGTTAGTCGGGACCTAAGGAGAGACCGAAAGGTGTATCCGATGGACAACAGGTTGATATTCCTGTACTAGAGTATGTAGTGATGGAGGGACGCAGTAGGCTAACTAAAGCAGACGATTGGAAGTGTCTGTCTAAGCAGTGAGGTGAATTGAGTTAAATGCTTAGTTCTATAACATTGAGCTGTGATGGGGAGCGAAGTTTAGTAGCGAAGTTAGTGATGTCACACTGCCAAGAAAAAGCTTCTAGCGTTAAACATACTCTACCCGTACCGCAAACCGGACACAGGTAGTCGAGGCGAGTAGCCTCAGGTGAGCGAGAGAACTCTCGTTATGAACTCGGCAAAATGACCCCGTAACTTCGGGAGAAGGGGTGCTGACTTTAGGTCAGCCGCAGTGAATAGGCCCAAGCAACTGTTTATCAAAAACACAGCTCTCTGCTAAATCGTAAGATGATGTATAGGGGGTGACGCCTGCCCGGTGCTGGAAGGTTAAGAGGAGTGCTTAGAGGTAACTCGAAGGCATGAATTGAAGCCCCAGTAAACGGCTACCGTAACTATAACGGTCCTAGAGTAGCGAAATTCCTTGTCGGGTAAGTTCCGACCCGCACGAAAGGCGTAATGATTTGGGCACTGTCTCAACGAGAGACTGCAGAAATTTTAGTACCTGTGAAGATGCAGGTTACCCGCGACAGGACGGAAAGACCCCATGGAGCTTTTACTGCAGTTTGATATTGAGTGTCTGTACCACATGTACAGGATAGGTAGGAGTCTGCGAGATCGGGACGCCAGTTTCGATGGAGACGTTGTTGGGATACTACCCTTGTGTTATGGCCACTCTAACCCGGATAGGTGATCCCTATCGGAGACAGTGTCTGACGGGCAGTTTGATCTGGGGCGGTCGCCTCCTAAAAGGTAACGGAGGCGCCCAAAGGTTCCCTCAGAATGGTTGGAAAATCATTCGCAGAGTGTAAAGGTATAGGGAGCTTGACTGCAGAGAGCTACAACTCGAGCAGGGACGAAAGTCGGGCTTAGTGATCCGGTGGTTCCGTATGGAAGGGCCATCGCTCAACGGATAAAAAGCTACCCTGGGGATAACAGGCTTTATCTCCCCCAAGAGTTCACATCGACGGGGAGGTTTGGCACCTGATGTCTGGCTCGTCGCATCCTGGGGCTGTAGTCGGTCCCAAGGGTTGGGCTGTTCGCCCATTAAAGTAAGACGCGAGCTGGGTTCAGAACGTCGTGAGACAGTTCGGTCCCTATCCGTCGCGGGCGTAGGAAATTTGAGAGGATCTGCTCTCAGTACGAGAGGACCAGAGGGACTTACCGCTGGTGTACCAGTTGTCTTGCCAAAGGCATCGCTGCAGCTATGTAGGAAGGGATAAACGCTGAAAGCATCTAAGCGTGAAACCCACCTCAAGATGAGATTTCCATGATTTTATATCAGTAAGAGCCCTGAGAGATGATCAGGTAGATAGGTTAGAAGTGGAAGTGTGGCGACACATGTAGCGGACTACTAATAGCTCGAGGACTTATCCAAAGTAACTGAGAATACGAAGTGTGAAGGTTTTCTTGGAATTTGATAGATATTCAATTTTGAGTAGGTATTACTCAGAGTTAAGGACGATAGCCTAGGAGATACACCTGTACCCATGCCGAACACAGAAGTTAAGCCCCAGAACGCCGGAAGTGAGTTGGGGTTGCCTCGTGAGATATGGAAGTCGCTTAGCTCGAGGGAGTTTAGCTCAGCTGGGGAGAGCATCTGCCTTACAAGCAGAGGGTCAGCGGTTCGATCCCGTTAACTCCCATAGGTCCCGTAGTGTAGCGGTTATCACGTCGCCCCGTCACGGCGAAGATCGCGGGTCTCGATTCCGTCGGGACCGTAATAACGAAAGTTATTTGACCTGTTAGCTCAGCTGGTAGAGCAATTGACTTTTAATCAATGGGTCACTGGTTCGAGCCCAGTACGGTCATATTTGCGGGTTTAGCGGAATTAGCAGACGCACCAGATTTAGGATCTGGCGCTTAACGGCGTGGGGGTTCAAGTCCCTTAACCCGCATAATAGAAAATCAGCCGGCTTAGCTCAGTTGGTAGAGCATCTGATTTGTAATCAGAGGGTCGCGTGTTCAAGTCATGTAGCCGGCATTTTTAATATAAACCAGAGTCGATGCGAACGTAGTTCAGTGGTAGAACACCACCTTGCCAAGGTGGGGGTCGCGGGTTCTGAATCCCTGTCGTTCGCTTAGAGAGGCCGGGGTGGCGGAACTGGCAGACGCACAGGACTTAAAAATCCTGCGATTGGTAACGATCGTACCGGTTCGATTCCGGTCCTCGGCATATTGAAGAGCACCCTTAGCTCAACTGGATAGAGTACCCTGACACGAATCAGGCGGTTAGAGGTTCGACTCTCTAGGGTGCATTAAACGTTTAACTCGGGAAGTAGCTCAGCTTGGTAGAGTACTTTGGTTTGGGACTCAGGTGTCGCAGGTTCGAATCCTGTCTTCCTGATTGGTCAATACTTAAATTGAGGCAGTTGCCTTTATTTTTTATATTTGATTTTTTATCATTATTATCTGTAAATCATATGCACTTTTCTTAAATGTTTCGTTACCTTTTTATGTCAAAACTAATAAATAAGTAAAGAATTATCTTATCGATAGTTCTTTTTTTAAAAATTTGATATCCTAGACATATGAAAAGAATTAAAATTGATGTTGTAGTTGTCCCTTTAGTGGACATTTGTATCCAACAATGAATTTATTAATACCTTTACTTAATAACCCTCGATATGAGATTCGTTTATTCACTGGTCTTCAAAAAGCCGTTGCTGATGTCTGCAGGTTTTAATGTAGTTCCAATATTAGAAAATCACATAGAGGATTTTGAACGTGCCGCAAATAATGATCAGCAATTAGGTATTATATCAGCCTATCATCAACTTTCAGTCAAGTATTGATTTAATTAATCTAGTTTCAGATCAATTATTGGAAGAGTGGCAAAAAATCGCCCTGATATCGTCATTACTGATTTTATAACCTTGTCTGGAGGTTTAGTAGCTAATCAACTTGGCATTCCGTGGATATCAACTATGGCGACCCAGTTTGCGATTGAAACGACAGATGGTCCTCCTTGTTTCTTTTGGTGGACTGGGAAGTCCCAAGAATCGTTGGCAAGTTTCAGTACAATTTTTAGGTAGAAAAGCAACTCGGTTAGTGAAACGGATTGTATCTTTTTCGTTTCGTGATAGCTTAAAAAGATATAATTTTAAATTGTATAATCAACTAGGTCATGAGACCATTTATTCTCCCTATTCTATTCTAGGTATTGGAATGAAAGAGGTAGAGTTAAAAAAGGGATTCCCAGAACACTACAAGTGGGTAGGGCCCTCTGGTGCTTCAGTTGAGGCAGGAGAGGATTATCCTTTAGATTTGTCTCCTTTTATGGAGCGAAAGAAAGTTTTGATGACTTGTGGGACACAACTAGCTTGGGCCAAAGAAAATCTTATTTATCAAGCTACGCAACTTGCAAAAGCTCATCCTGATTGTCACTTTTTTGTAACTCGTGGTGTAGGTGGAGAGTCCTTCCAATGTGAAAATCTCATGGAGAACCTTTCCGTAGTTTCTTATCTCCCCTATAAGGAGTACATTCCCCAGATGGATTACGTGATTCATCACGGGGGGGCTGGGATTTTTTATCAATGTATCATTTATGGCAAACCAGCTTTGATTTTGCCTCATGATTATGACCAATTTGATTATGCCGTTCGTGGGGTGGAAGCGGGTGTTGCTTTTACAGCTAAAAGAGATAATAGCAAGGTAATTGGACAAGCCTTTGATAGTTTATTAGCTAAAGAGGATTGGTCCGAATTAGAGATTTTACGCCAAGCTTCACATTCTTACCATCCGACGGAAATTTTAGAGAGTGAAATCCATCGTCTGCTAGCGGATAAGGAGAAAGAAAAATGAAAACAGTTTTAGTAACTGGAGCGACAGGTTTCTTGGGTAAATATGTCGTAAAAGAATTAGTCGAGCATGGCTATCAGGTTCGAGCTTTTGGTAGAAACAGTAAGGTTGGTCGCTCTTTAGAGAATTCTTCGGTTAGCTATTTTCAGGGTGATTTGACCAAAGCTGATGATGTGCTAGAGGCTTGCAAGGGGATGGATCTGGTCGTTCATGCGGGAGCACTGTCAACAGTTTGGGGGCCTTGGGAAGATTTTTATCAGGCTAATGTTTTAGGAACCAAATATGTTCTCGAGGCATGTCGCCAAACAGGTATTCAACGTATAGTCTATGTATCCTCACCAAGCGTCTATGCTGCTCCTAAGGATCAGTTGGCTATCAAAGAAAGTGATGCTCCGGAGGAAAATAATCTCAATAATTATATCCGTAGCAAATTGGCTTCGGAGAGACTCTTTAAGGATTATCCAGATGTTCCTAGTATTATCTTGAGGCCTCGGGGACTGTTTGGGATTGGAGATACTAGCATCTTGCCACGGGTGATCAATCTTAGTCAAAAAATTGGTATTCCTTTAATTGGAGATGGGCGTCAGCTCATGGACATGACTTGCGTGGAAAATGTTGCTCTGGCAATCCGTTTGGCCATAGAAGCTCCAGAAGCCAAAGGTGAGGTTTATAACATTACTAATGGTGAACCGAGGGCTTTTAGAGATTTGTTAGAGGAAAGTTTGACAGGTCTGGGTTATCCAATCAAATATAGAAAAATTCCAGCATCTCTATTAGCAGGGATTGCAAGTAGTTTAGAGTTTCTTTACAAGTCCTTGAATCTGAAAGGGGAACCGCCTTTAACACGATATACCTATTATCTACTTCGTTATAGTCAAACTCTAGATATTAGCAAGGCTGAGAGGGAATTGGGGTATCGTCCGAAAATTAGTATTTCAGAAGGGATTGAACAATATGTCCAAGATTATCGAAAGCATTGAGTATTTCCCAGCGGGATATTGTACGAGTTATGCCGGTTTGCTCTTTAAAGGGGTCAAGAATAGAAAGATGACTTTCCCTGCAGGAGTTTTCCTTATCAAACACAGGGATAAAGGATATTTGCTCTATGATACTGGCTATCACTATGATATTAAGACCAAGTTACGATATGCTTTATATCGCTTGGGGACGCCCGTTCAAATGACGGAGCAGGATCAGATTTCGCATTTGCTGAAGGCTAAAGGAATTAAACCAGAAGAAATTAATTATGTCCTACTGTCTCATCTACATCCAGATCATTTGGGAGGGGCTAGCTTCTTTCCGAATGCAAACTTTATCCTGACCCAAGAAGTCTATGATGTTTACAAGAAACCTAAACTAAAAGATTTAATTTTTAAAGAATTTTTGCCGAGTGACTTCGAGGAAAGATTGACAGTTATCAAGGCAGATCAGCAAAACTCCAACTTCAATTATCGTTCCACCAATGATCTTTTTGGAGACGGAAGTATCCTGGTTGCTTCTATTGATGGGCATGCTAAGGGCCAAGCTTGCCTCTTTATTCCAGATGATCATCTCTTTATTGCAGCAGACCTTTGTTGGGGAATTGACCTTTTACCTTACACCAAACAGATGCATCTGGTTCCTTCCTTGGTGCAAGATAGTAAGGATGACTATATCAAAGGAACAGAGCTCTTGGAAGAGGTTTTAAAGGATGGAATAGAAGTGCTAGTTAGCCATGACCCTGTAGAAAGGATTGAGCGAATTTTGTATGAAAAAAATAACCTTTCTTAAAACATTTATTCAAACTCGTTGGCTTCATAATTTTAAATCTCGAGAAGCCTTAGAAAGCTATCAGAAAAAGCAACTAGATGTCTATATGGAATTTCTAAAACATGAGTCACCTTATTTTAAAAATGGTGTACCCAGTGATTTTGATCATATGGATAAAGCATTTATGATGACGCATTTCAATGAGCTTAATACTCAAGGTGTGGATAGAGATGAGGCCTTAGCTTTGGCTATCGAAAGTGAAAAGACCAGGAATTTTACAGAGCTCAAGGGAGAAATAGCTGTCGGGCTGTCTTCTGGAACATCTGGACATCGGGGACTTTTTATCACAACTGAAAAAGAACGAAGTATGTGGGCGGCGACTATCTTGGCAAAGATGTTGCCCAAAGGTCACCTTTTTGGACATCGTATAGCCTTTTTTTTGAGAGCTGATAATGAATTGTATCAGACCATCAATACGGCGCTCATTCGTTTAGAGTACTTTGATATTTTCAAGAATACAGATGAGCATATCGAGCGTCTCAACAATTATCAACCGACCATCGTGGTGGCGCCTGCTTCTATGTTGATTGAATTGAGTAAGCGTCTAAAAGCTGGAGAACTAAAGATTCATCCACAAAAAGTTGTTTCGGTGGCTGAAATCTTGGAAGATAGTGACAGAGAACGGATTTCTGAGGCTTTTGCATTACCAGTTATTGACCAGGTCTATCAAGCAACAGAAGGTTTTCTAGCTTGTACTTGTTCGGCTGGGAATCTGCATCTTAATGAAGACATCATCTTTGTGGAAAAGCACTACTTGGATGACCGACGTTTTTATCCAGTAATAACGGATTTCAAGCGAAGCAGTCAACCTGTTTACCGCTACAAACTTAATGATATCTTGGTTGAGAATCCTGAACCTTGTTCATGTGGTTCTCATTATACAAGGATTGACAAGGTCGAAGGTCGCTCTGATGACATCTTCTACTTTGAAGGTCAGGATGGAGGACAGGTGACAATCTATCCTGATTTTATCAGGCGTTGTATTCTTCTTTGTGGAAAAATGTTGGAGACTATCAAGTCAAACAACATTCTGAGAAGTTAGTGGAAGTTTGTCTGAGTCGAAGGGACGAGCAATTGGAAACAGCCATTACAGAGCAATTTCGACTCTTGGCTCAACAAAAAGAGTTTAAAGCACCTGAAATACAATTTTCAGATTATCAATGGGATACAAGTCGTAAGCTCAAGCGTATCCAACGTTTATGAAAGGACAAAAGATTATGACAGAAGTAAAAAGACATGTAGAAATTGCAGGCTATGGAGTTTGCCTCCCAAAAAACACAGTGCAATTTAAAGATCAAACGCGTTACCGTGTCGTAGAAAATGAAGAAACACAGCTAGATTTGGCAGAAGCGGCTATCCAACGTGCACTTGAAAATGCAAACTTAAGTATTAAAGACATTGATTGCCTGGTATCAGCTAGTGCGGTTGGTGTTCAGCCGATTCCTTGTACGGCAGCTTTGATTCATGAACGTGTGGCAAAAGGGCTCTCTATCCCGGCTATGGATATCAATACGACTTGTACAAGTTTTATTTCAGCTCTTTCGACTATGTCGTACTTGATTGAAGCAGGAGAATATCATCGCGTTTTGATTGTATCTAGTGAAGTTGGTAGCTTGGGTCTCAATCCAAAGCAAAAAGAAAGTTATGAACTCTTTGGTGATGGGGCTGCAGCCTTTATTTTCCAAGGAAGTGACAAGGATAAGGGAGTGATAGCAAGCCTTCAACGTACTTGGTCGGAGGGAGCTCACGATACTGAAATCCGTGGAGGTTTGACTTCATATCAACCAAAAGAGTACTCTGAAGAAACTAAGACCAATTTCATGTTTGATATGAAAGGGAAGAAAATCCTCTTGCTTTCTGCTCGTGTCATTCCAGAAATGTTCCAAGAATTCCAAGAGAAATCTGGTATTTCTAAAGATGCTGTAGACTATATTATTCCACACCAAGCTAGTCGAGCATTACCACTTGTTATGGATAAATTAGGAGTTAACAAAGACAAGTATCTCAATATTATCAGTGAGTATGGGAATATGGTTTCCGTTGCGGTACCTTTTGGCTTGGCCTATGCACTCGATCATGGCTATGTGAAGGAAGGAGATACCATCTTCTTGATGGGAACTGCAAACTGGTATGACGGTCAATATGTTGGCTTTTGAAATTAGAAATAAGAGCAGGCACCTATAAGTGGCCTGCTTTTTAAATTAATTTTTAAACGTAGAACTATCGGCCTATACAGAAAAAAGCTTGATAAGTTTTATGAAACTAAGTATACTAGAAGGTAACAAGCGTTTTCAGACGTTGAATTAGGGAGTAGACTTAGAAATTGAGAGGGAGATATGGGAACAAGAAAATTTCGATTATTGATGTCCAAGTATGGCTTTAGTATTGCGATAATTCTGATAGAATTATTTGTTATTTTTGGCATTATTCTTTACATGAGTCAGATTGCTCCGCTTGTTTGGGTTTCCCTTGTATTTATGGTTAGCGTGGCAACTGTTATAGCGATTGTCAATCGCTCCATGTCTCCTGAGAGCAAGGTGACTTGGTTGATTGTGACCTTTGTGCCGGTGTTTGGTCCACTGCTTTATCTCATGTTCGGTGAAAGAAGGCTATCAAAAAAAGAACTGAAACAACTCCAGGAATTGAATTCTATTGCATTTCATGAGAATAATGGGCGCCAACTCCATCTGCAGCTACAGGAGACAGATAAATCAGCTTATGGAATTATCAATGCCTTGCTACATATGGATAGTAATGCAGAAGTCTATGACCAGACAGATTCACAATTTTTCGCAAGTGGCGAGGAAATGTGGCAACAGATGCTGAAGGATCTTAAAAGAGCTGAAAAGTTTATTTTTCTTGAATACTATATTGTCGAAGAGGGCTTGATGTGGGATAGCATGCTCGAAATTCTCGAAGAAAAAGCTGCTCAGGGTGTTGAAGTCAAGATGCTCTATGACGATATTGGTTGTATGGTGACTTTGCCTGGGGATTATACTGTTTATTTGCGGTCTAAAGGAATTGATGCTCATAAGTTTAATAAGGTGATTCCTCGTATGACAGTGGCCTATAACAACCGTGACCACCGTAAAATCTTGGTCATTGATGGGCAGATTTCCTACACTGGTGGGATCAACCTCGCAGACGAATATATCAATCATATTGAACGTTTTGGACACTGGAAAGATAGTGGAATTCGGATAGATGGTCCGGCGACTCAAGCCTTTACCAGACTATTTCTCATGAACTGGTACATCAACCGTGGGGAAATCAGTGACTTTGATCAGTATCATTTGGAAAATCAGACACGGTCTGGTAGTGGTCTTTGTATCCCATACGGTAGTGGACCGAAACCAATCTACCAGATGAAGGTGGGTAAAATTGTCTATCAAAATCTGATTAATCAAGCAGAGGATTTTGTTTATATCACAACGCCTTATCTCATTATCGATTATGATTTAACAGAGGATATAAAGAATGCGACGATGCGAGGTGTAGATGTGAGAATAGTCACACCCCACATACCAGATAAGAAACTCATTCAACTTGTAACACGGGGAGCTTATCCAGATCTTTTATCTGCGGGTGTTCGCATTTTTGAATACACACCTGGTTTTATCCATAGTAAGCAAATGATTGTTGATGATCGATTTGTACTGTGGGTACGATTAACTTGGATTATCGTAGCTTGGTCCACCACTATGAAAAATGCAGTACTACTCTACAAAAACAGAGTCAATCGCGGATATTCGCAAAAGATTTTTGAAGAAATTTTTGAACAATCTCAAGAAATCTTCTCGGATACCATAAATCCCTACATGGTATCAAATGATGATTAAAGAAGTAACACAGTTATTTGCACCTATGCTTTTAATTGAAAGAGACGGTTTTTTTCGTCTCTTTTTTTCTGTAAGCAGTTTCCTTGACATCTTATTTATTTTTTTCGTTATCATATGTCCATATAATATATGGGAGTCTGTGTACAGTCTGAGAGGAAGTGTTAAACTTCGACCGCACCTGATCTGGGTAATGCCAGCGTAGGGAACGATACTTGGCCTAATTTTGCACCTTTTTCATATATGAAAGAGGTTTTTTTTTTTTCAAAGAAAAACTGTAACTTAGAAGGAGGTTTTAATGAAAGCAAGCATTGCTTTACAAGTCCTACCCCTGTCACAAGGGATTGACCGCATAGCTGTTATTAATCAAGTCATTGCTTATCTGCAAGCTCAAGGAGTGACTATGGTAGTGACACCCTTTGAAACGGTCTTAGAGGGAGACTTTGATCAACTCATGCGCATTCTCAAAGAAGCATTAGAAGTGGCAGGTCAAGGGGCAGACAATGTTTTTGCCAATGTGAAAATAAATGTAGGAGAGATTTTAAGCATCGATGAGAAACTTGAAAAATATAATGAGACGGCACATTAGTCTGCTAGGATTTTTGGGTGTCTTATCTCTTTGGCAGGTAGCGGGTTTGTTAAAACTCTTACCAAAGTTTATCTTGCCGACACCACTTGAAATCCTTCAGTCTTTTGTTCGTGACAGAGAATTTCTCTGGTACCACAGCTGGGCAACCTTGAGAGTAGCCTTGTTAGGTTTGGTCTTGGGTGTCTTGATAGCCTGTATCATGGCCGTCCTTATGGATAGTCTGGGCTGGTTAAATGACCTGATTTACCCAATGATGGTGGTTGTCCAGACCATACCGACCATTGCCATAGCGCCTATTCTGGTTTTGTGGCTTGGTTATGGAATCTTGCCCAAGATTGTCTTGATTATCTTGACGACAACTTTTCCTATCATCGTCAGTATTTTGGATGGATTTAGGCATTGTGACAAGGACATGCTGACCTTGTTTAGTTTGATGCGAGCAAATCCTTGGCAAATCCTTTGGCATTTTAAAATCCCTGTCAGCCTGCCCTACTTTTATGCAGGATTGAGGGTCAGTGTCTCCTACGCCTTTATCACAACAGTTGTATCCGAGTGGTTGGGAGGCTTTGAAGGACTTGGTGTCTACATGATTCAGTCCAAGAAACTGTTTCAGTATGATACCATGTTTGCGATTATTATTCTGGTATCGCTTATCAGCCTTCTGGGTATGAAGTTGGTCGATGTCAGTGAAAAATATGTGATTAAATGGAAACGTTCATAGAACAATAACGTTTGAGAAAAAGAAAAGAGGAAATAAAAATGAAGAAAAAATGGAAAGTGTTTTTAACGATTGTAACAGCTCTTGTAGCTGTCGTGCTTGTGGCTTGTGGTCAAGGAACTGCTTCTAAGGATAACAAAGAAGCAGAACTCAAAAAAATTGACTTTATCCTAGACTGGACACCAAATACCAACCACACAGGACTTTATGTAGCTAAGGAAAAAGGCTATTTCAAGGAAGCTGGAGTGGACGTTGATTTGAAATTGCCACCAGAAGAGAGTTCATCTGATTTAGTAATCAACGGTAAGGCGCCATTCGCTATCTATTTCCAAGACTATATGGCTAAGAAATTGGAAAAAGGGGCAGGCATTACTGCCGTTGCAGCGATTGTAGAACACAATACATCAGGAATTATCTCTCGTAAGTCTGACAATATCAATAGTCCAAAAGATTTGGTTGGTAAGAAATACGGAACATGGAATGACCCGACTGAGCTTGCTATGTTGAAAACCTTGGTAGAATCTCAAGGTGGAGACTTTGAGAAGGTTGAAAAAGTACCAAATAACGACTCAAACTCTATCACACCGATTGCCAACGGCGTATTTGACTCTGCTTGGATTTATTATGGTTGGGATGGAATCCTTGCCAAATCTCAAGGTGTGGATGCAAACTTTATGTATTTGAAAGACTATGTAAAAGAGTTTGACTACTACTCACCAGTTATCATCGCTAACAACGATTATCTGAAAGACAATAAAGAAGAAGCTCGTAAAGTTATCCAAGCCATCAAAAAAGGCTACCAATATGCCATGGAGCACCCAGAAGAAGCTGCAGATATCCTCATCAAAAATGCACCTGAACTCAAAGATAAACGTGACTTTGTCATCGAATCTCAGAAATACTTGTCAAAAGAATATGCAAGTGACAAGGAAAAATGGGGACAATTTGATGCCGATCGCTGGAATGCCTTCTACAAATGGGATAAGGAAAATGGAATCCTCAAGGAAGACTTGACTGATAAAGGATTTACCAACGAATTTGTAAAAATAATGACAGAAATTAGACTAGAACACGTAAGCTATGCCTACGATGATGAAAAGATTTTAGAGGATATTAACCTGCAAGTGACTTCAGGTGAAGTTGTCTCTATCCTAGGCCCCAGTGGTGTAGGAAAGACAACCCTCTTTAACCTGATTGCAGGCATTTTAGAAGTCCAGTCAGGACGAATCATTCTTGACGGAGAGGAAAATCCTAAGGGGCGCGTGAGCTATATGTTACAAAAGGATCTGCTTTTGGAACATAAGACGGTGCTAGGAAATATCATCTTGCCCCTCTTAATTCAAAAGGTAGATAAGGCAGAAGCTATTGCCAAAGCAGATGAAATTCTTGCTACCTTTCAGTTGACGGCTGTAAGGGATAAGTACCCTCATGAACTCAGTGGTGGGATGCGCCAGCGTGTGGCTTTACTTCGTACCTATCTTTTCGGACATAAGCTTTTTCTTCTAGACGAGGCATTTAGTGCCTTGGATGAGATGACCAAAATGGAACTTCATGCCTGGTATCTTGATATTCATAAACAGCTAGGCCTGACGACACTTATCATCACCCATAGTATCGAGGAGGCCCTTAACCTTAGTGATCGGATTTATATCTTGAAAAATCGCCCGGGACAGATTGTTTCTGAAGTCAAACTCGACTGGTCTGAAATTGAAGACAAGGAAGTTCAAAAAATTGCCTATAAACGGAAAATTTTAGAGGAATTGGGCTTGAATAATTAGAAATATAGAGAGTTGGTGAGGTTGATACTTTTGCCATCTCTTTTTTTGTCTATAAATGGAAATTTGATAGATAAAAAAAGTGATATAATTGACTTATGGTGTTATGATGAAAAAAAGATGAAATTAAAAAAATATTTAGACACAGATCTTGAATTTAATGTTAATGGCCGAGGTGCTTGTTTCTTATCTAGCATTTGTGTAGCTGGTTATGATTATGAAGGTCAGAAGTTTGATACAATTGATGAAGCTATGGAAGCTAAAGTTTTTGATGGTAAAAAGTTTAGTAGATATATGGGATGAAGTTTTTTTCTACAAATATCTTAAAATAAAAAAATATGGACACATTATTGCAATAGATGATAGAAAGAGCATGAATGATGTTAAATAATGAACTAAATGACTATAACAAAACAGACTCATCTGATGAAATAGATGAACTCATTACTTCGGAGTCTAATCTTGAAGGGTACAGTGATTTTTTTACAAAAGATAGTGAAGAGTCAAAAAGTTTGGTGGATTGATAAGATAGATGTTAGAGGAGAAATATTATTCAGCTTTGACCAGAAAAAAATTTATAACCTTTTTTTCGTGATTATCCTCACAATATGACTGAAGAAGAAGTTAGAATTTTTGATAGAGAAAATCCTTACTGGAGAGATTTTTTTCTCGGATAGAATATGAACTATAGTAGAAAAAAACTGTGAAAAAAATTACATTACAAAAAAACTTCGGTATACCATTAATGATACCGAAGTCAGACTTTTACGAAATATTTCTTAGATTTGATGATAAATAACATACTTTCAAAGGATTTGAAAGCTAGGTGTAATTTTGTTATTATAACATAAGTGTAGAATAGAAAATGGAATAAGGCATAGTTTGCTATCGGGAGCAATTTTAAAAGTCAGTATTTTCAAGGATTAAGCCCTAAAAAGTTTGACTTATAGAGTCGTAAATGATAGTATAGTCAAAGATAGTCAAAGTTTAAGAAGGAGGTAGCAAGCTATGAAATTTAAAAATACATCGGATCATATTGAAGCCTATATCAAGGCAATTTTAGAACAATCTGGTATCGTAGAATTGCAACGAAGCCAGCTAGCGGATACCTTTCAAGTGGTACCTAGCCAGATTAACTATGTGATTAAAACTCGTTTTACAGAGAGTAGAGGATATCTAGTTGAGAGTAAACGTGGTGGTGGGGGTTATATTCGCATTGGTCGAATTGAATTTTCTAACCATCATGATATGCTCCGCGATTTGTTGTATTCAGTGGGTGAAGAAGTCAGCCAAGTTATCTTTGAAGATGTTTTAAAACTTTTACTTGAACAAGAACTCTTGACTCGTCAGGAGATGAATCTGTTAGTTGCAACGGCCTCAGATCGTGTTTTGGGCGAGGAAGCTGATTATATTCGTGCGAATATGCTTCGTCAGATATTGCATGAAGTAGATAGAAAAGGAAAATAAAATTTAATGGAATATTCAAAAGCATTGAGAGAATGTATAGACAGTGCCTTTCTAGTGGCGAGTCGCTTTGGAGCAGACTACCTGGAGTCTTGGCACCTACTGATTGCTATGGCTAATCATAGCTACAGTGTTGCTGGAGCAACTTTGAACGAGTTTCCATATGAAATTGATCGTTTAGAGGAGGTAGCTGTTGAATTAACAGAGGCAAACTTTAACCACAAGGAAGATTACAAGGAACTCCCTTTTTCCTATCGTTTAAACGTCTTGATGTTGGAGGCGGAACATGTTGCCTCCGTTGTACATGCAAAAGCATTGGGAACTGAGCACCTTCTCTACGCAATCTTGCATGACGGCAATGCTTTAGCTACTCGCATTTTGGAAAAAGCAGGTTTTTCTTATGAAGACCAGAAGGACCAAGTCAAAATTGCTGGACTTCGTCGTAGCCTTGAAGCGCGTGCTGGTTGGACAAAGGAAGATTTGAAGGCTCTACGTCAGCGCCATCGCTCAGTAGCAGATAAGCAAAATTCTATGGCCAATATGATGGGCATGCCTCAAACTCCAAGTGGCGGTTTGGAAGATTACACTCATGATCTTACAGAGCAAGCTCGTTCAGGCAAATTGGAGCCAGTTATCGGACGTGATCAAGAAATCTCTCGTATGATTCAAATCTTGAGCCGTAAGACCAAAAACAATCCAGTTTTAGTTGGAGATGCGGGTGTTGGTAAAACAGCTTTGGCACTTGGCCTTGCGCAGCGAATTGCTAATGGAGATGTACCAGCTGAAATGGCTAAGATGCGTGTTCTAGAACTTGACTTGATGAATGTGGTTGCAGGAACCCGCTTCCGTGGGGACTTTGAAGAACGTATGAATAATATCATCAAAGATATCGAGGAAGATGGAAAGGTTGTCCTCTTTATCGATGAGCTTCATACCATTATGGGTTCAGGAAGTGGGATTGACTCGACCTTGGATGCGGCCAATATCCTGAAACCTGCCTTGGCACGTGGAACTCTGAGAACTGTCGGAGCGACTACTCAGGAAGAGTATCAAAAACATATCGAAAAAGATGCAGCCCTTTCTCGTCGCTTTGCTAAAGTGATGATTGAGGAGCCGAGCGTGGCTGATAGTATGGCTATCTTACAAGGATTAAAAGCAACTTATGAGAAGCACCACCATGTCCAGATTACTGACGATGCAGTCGAAACAGCTGTCAAAATGGCCCATCGTTATTTGACAAGTCGTCACTTGCCAGACTCAGCAATTGATCTTTTGGATGAAGCAGCAGCAACTGTCCAAAATAAATCAAAACACGCTAAAAAAGATGAGTCAGGTTTAACAGCTGCTGACAAGGCCTTGATGGATGGCAAATGGAAACAAGCAACTCAGCTCATTGCAAAAGAGCAGGAAGTTCCAGTCTATAAAGATCTAGTAAAAGAGTCTGATATTTTGACAACCTTGAGTCGCTTGTCAGGCATTCCAGTTCAAAAATTGACGCAAACAGATGCTAAGAAGTATCTCAATCTTGAAGCTGAACTCCACAAGCGTGTGATTGGGCAAGAACAAGCAGTATCTAGTATCAGTCGTGCCATTCGCCGAAATCAATCAGGTATTCGCAATAACAAACGTCCAATTGGATCCTTTATGTTCTTAGGACCAACTGGTGTTGGTAAACTGAATTGGCTAAGGCTTTGGCAGAAGTCCTCTTTGATGACGAATCTGCCCTTATCCGCTTTGATATGAGTGAGTACATGGAGAAATTTGCAGCTAGCCGTCTCAACGGAGCTCCTCCAGGTTATGTAGGCTATGAAGAAGGTGGAGAGTTGACTGAGAAGGTCCGCAATAAACCATATTCAGTCTTGCTTTTTGACGAGGTAGAAAAGGCTCACCCAGATATCTTTAATGTTCTCTTGCAGGTCTTAGATGATGGTGTCTTGACGGACAGTAAAGGCCGTAAGGTTGATTTTTCAAATACCATCATTATCATGACGTCGAACCTTGGTGCGACAGCTCTTCGTGATGACAAGACAGTCGGTTTTGGAGCTAAGGATATTCGTTTTGACCAAGAAAATATGGAAAAACGGATGTTTGAAGAGCTGAAAAAGGCTTATCGTCCAGAGTTTATCAACCGTATTGATGAGAAGGTAGTCTTCCATAGCTTGTCAAGTCAAGATATGCAAGAAGTAGTTAAGATTATGGTCAAACCATTGATTGCAAGCCTGGCAGAAAAAGGGATTGACTTGAAACTCCAAGCATCTGCCCTTAAACTTCTGGCTCAGAAGGGATATGATCCAGCGATGGGAGCTCGTCCACTTCGTAGAACTTTGCAAACGGAAGTAGAAGACAAGCTAGCAGAGCTCCTTCTTACAGGTGAACTGAAAGAAGGTAAGACACTTAAGGTTGGTGTCAAAGCTGGTCAATTGAAATTTGACATTGTATAAAAACAAGAACTAGGATACTCCAGTTACAGTAGAGAGAAACCCTTCATTGCCATCAATGCAGAAAGGAAGTAGAAGATGATAAATCAAACTATTCCAACCGGGATGACAGAAAAAGAGTACTTTGAAGTTCATGCAAGCCAGGAGGAGTTTCTTGAGTGGTATCACCAGCAAGAACTCCCTCAGTACGAAAAACCAAGCGTGACTGTGGATATGGTAGCCTATTGCTTTGTAGAAGGGAAAATGAAACTCTTTCTGATTCGTCGGAAGGCACATCCTTTTCAAAATTGTTTAGCGCTAGTTGGCGGGTTTATGGATAAAGGGGAAGGTGCTGCCCATGCTTGTCAGCGCGAAGTGAAAGAAGAAATCAATCTTGAACTTCCCTTAGAAAAGATTGAACAGTTAGTAACAGTATCGACTCCTGGTCGTGATCCCAGAGGTTGGACGGTTACCATTGCCCACTTGGTTTACCTACCGAACCGAGCGATTGACTTGGTCCAGGCAGGAGACGATGCAAAAGAAGTCGTTCTTGTAGATGTTGATTTTCACACAGGTAAGTGTTATTTGGATGGCAAAGAACTGAAAGGGAAGGACTTTGCTTTTGACCACTTATCCATTATTCAAACATCCATCCAGAAGATTCAAAAAGCTATCGACTATGACCCTCGTTTCCTTTATCTACTAGAGGATGAGTTCACAGTGGATGACGGCCTAGCTCTCATTGAGACTCTATGCCCAGAGAAATCCTGTACAAGAGATAGTTTCTTAGAGAAATATGGTCATAGCTTAGAGGAAGTTGGCTTTAAACGGATTTCTCAGAAGGAAGTTATCACTATTTATCGATTAAAATAAAAAGTGAGGTCGGAAAAATTTCCGGCCTCTTTTTGTTGTTATTTTTTGTTTAAGGATGTTTATCTTTATTAGAATTGCTCATGATTCGAATGAATAAATCTTTGTATTTATATTTTAAATAATGTTCGTGTAAGTACATTAGAGACACATAGACAATCATGAAAATGGCAGTTAAATAGAACAAATCAAATGTTGTTTGAGCGTAATGAGTAGCAATTCCATAAGAAGAGAATGCACCAATAATCATCCAAGGAAGATATTTGTAATATTTGCTTGACATAAACCTACACCTCCAACATCCTATTTCAATTTTATTATAGCCCTTCAAGAAAAAAATGCAAGCGATTACACTTTTTAAAACATAGCATTTCAGTAGGAAGAATTTTTTTCTGTTTTTTTAAATTCTTTACGAATAGTAGAGATAGGAGGCGAAAAAAAGAAACAAGTATAAATAAAAAAACCAAAACCATATATAAATAGTTGACAGATTCAAAAACCAAATATTACAACATTGTTACAAAAAAATATTTCTAAACATTTCAAAAATCATTACATAAGGAGTGTAAAATGAAAAATAAAACTTCTATCAAATTGATGGCCGCAACTGTACTCGCTTCAACCTTGTTATTAGGAGCTTGTGGTAATAAGAAAGAGAACACTGCGAGTGATAGTTCTAGTAAGACAACACAAGCATCTTCTAGTTCTAAGGCAAGTTCTTCAAGTAAAGATAACAAGACTCAGAAGTCATCGACTTCATCAGAAAACACTAAGTCGTCATCTTCTGATCAGTCGACGTCTACTCCTAATCAATCGCAAGCAACAACGGCACCAGAAACAAAGCAGAACCAAGAATCTTCTGCTAAGCAAGCCCCTTCTCAATCCCCATCCAATCAACAAGGAACACAAGCAAAACCGAATCAGTCAACTTATGATCCAACAACTGATCGCAAACTTCAAGACAAGCAGGCAAAACATAACAAACGTTATAAAGGTGTCTTGACCATGGTTGACAAAGATTTTTCGGCTGCAGCTGGAAATTGGAAGGGTGCTAATGGCGAAACGATCACTGTCTCATCAAGTGGTCAGTTTACAGTAGAATCTGCTGATGGTAAGAAAGAAAACTATTCTATCCAAAGCTATTCTTATACTCTTGATGATGGGAAATACAATGCTGAAGTAGGTGGTGGAAAAGTCATCCAAATTACAACAGGAGCGGATGGTACAGTTTCTAGTGTTGTCTTGATTCAACCATAGAAAGGTACCTCAAGTCTATTCTAAATATAGAAAAGAGTAGTTCAACTGTTTTTCACTTAATTTCTCTAATAGAAGTGGTATAATAAATGAATCGAAAGGGAATGAGTGACAAAGCAATGGCGGATAAATTAATTTTACCTCAAAATACACGACTCATGGGAGTGTTTCTTGGCTTTATAGGTGGTTCTTTGGATGTATTCTGTCACATTCAGTACCATAGTTTGGTGGCTACACAGACAGGAAATATTCTCCTACTGATATCAGATTGGCATGACTCGAATGTCATCAATACCATGTTGCGATTCTGCTCCATTATTTTCTTTTCCCTAGGATTTGTTTTTGCCTTGCACATGAAGGAATATCGTAAAACAGCCTATTGGCGGGTTAAGATGCTGCTTCCCTTATTTATCGGGACCCTTGTTCTTCCCTTCTTTTCTCGCTTTCCTCTATTAGAAGTACCTTTTATTGCTTTTGGAACAGGCATGATGATGCTAACATTTACGGGTAGTTTGATTGAAGATCATCCCTATGTCATTTTTATGACCTCTGGAAATTACCGAAAGATGTTGACTGCTTTGTATCGCATCGTAAGAGGAGAAGGAGATGTTCAAGAATATCGTCGCCAAGCTGTGAACTATGGGATCGTTGTCGGTAGTTTCGTAGTGGGGGCAATTAGTTTGGCTGTATCGATGCATTTTTTCCATGAATGGTCTATTTGGATTGTCAGCTTCAATTTGTTTTTGATTATGTCCTACTATATAGCTAGAGTGAAGCAACTAGATTTGCAAGATGAAAATATATAAAAAGGCAAGGCTCTTTTTGAGCTTTGCCTTTTTTGTGAGGTGGATAGAAGATTATGCTTTATCTAACTGCAATAGTGCTTCAATCTCTGCTAGAGTACTTGCTTGTGAAATAGCACCACGAAGTTTAGCGGCTCCAGATGTTCCACGGAGATAGTGAGGAGCTAAGCCACGGAATTCACGGACAGCGATATTCTCACCTTTAAGGTCAATCAAGCGTTTTAAGTGCTCGTAGGCGATTTTCATCTTGTCTTCAAAGGTCAAATCAGGCAGGATTTCTCCTGTTTCAAAGTAATGATTGATTTGATTGAAGAGATAAGGATTTCCCATAGCTGCGCGTCCAATCATAACAGCGTCAGCACCGACTTCTTCGATACGTTGTTTTGCATCTTGGACAGTACGGATATCACCGTTGGCGATAAATGGAATCTTAGTCAGAGCTTGTGCAACCTTGTGAAGGGTCTCAAGATCCGCATGGCCAGTATACATTTGCTCACGGGTACGACCGTGCATGGCAAGGGCAGAAACACCTGCAGCTTCAGCGGCAAGGGCGTTTTCTACTGCTAAGGATGGGTCAGACCAGCCTGTACGCATTTTGACAGTGAGAGGGATATCAAGGACTGATTGAACCTTGTTAATGATAGAATAGATCTTGTCTGGATCCTTGAGCCACATAGCACCAGCCTCGTTTTTTACGATTTTATTAACTGGGCAGCCCATGTTGATATCGACGATATCGGTCTTGGTGTTTTCTTGGATGAATTCTGCTGCGCGTGCTAGGCTATCTTCGTCACTACCAAAGAGCTGGATAGAAACTGGGTTCTCTCCTTCATCGATATGAAGCATGTGAAGAGTCTTTTCGTTATTGTATTGGATACCTTTGTCAGAGACCATTTCCATGACCACAAGGCCAGCTCCGAGCTCTTTTGCAATGGTACGAAAGGCAGAGTTAGTTACGCCTGCCATAGGTGCGAGGACCGTCCGGTTTGGGATCTCGACGTTCCCAATCATAAAAGGTGTATTAAGATTTGTCACGAATGAGTTCCTCCAGGTCGTTTTCATCAAAGTTATAAGTAGTTTGGCAGAATTGACAAGTAATCTCTGCCCCGTGATCTTCGTCTTTCATTTCCTGCAAATCTGAACTTGGAAGGCTGGCAAGAGCACCCATAAAGCGTTCTTTGCTACAGTCGCATTGGAAACGAATTCCTTCTTCAGACAGACGTTTGTATGATTCGTCGCCGTAGATAGCTTTGAGAAGGGCTTCGATATGGTCGTCGCTTTCTAGAAGAGTCGAAATGGCAGGCATCTCTTGGATACGTTTTTCAAAGCGTGCGATTTCTTCCTCTTTGGCATTTGGCAATACTTGGAGCAAAAAGCCACCAGCAACCTTGACCTTATCGTCTTCATCTAAAAGAACATTAAGTCCAACTGCTGACGGAGTTTGTTGGCTTTCTGTCAGGTAGAAAGCTAGGTCTTCGCCAATTTCTCCAGAAATAAGAGGCGTCATGGAATGATATGGGTTTCCAGTACCGTAATCAGTAATAACTAGAAATTGTCCATTGCCGACAAAAGGTCCCACCAGTACTTCACCAGTTGCAGTTTTTTTAATATCCACACCAGGGTTTTGTACATAGCCTTTGACATTCCCCTTGGTATCTGCAACGGTGATGATGGCTCCGAGTGAGCTAGTTCCGAGGACTTTGACCGTAATTTTAGTATCTCCCTTTTCATTTGCGACGAGAATTTGACTGGCAATCAAAGTACGACCAAGTGCTACAGTTGAGCTAGCTTGAGTTTGATGTTTTTCTTGAGCAGTGCGGACGGTTTCAGTGCTGTCTAGTACATAAGCACGAAAAGATCCACTTTCTGATATTGTTTTAATAATTTTATCCATAGCTACTATTTTAGCATAAAAATGCCCAAAGGTGGAGCCGTGTGTTTGCTAGTTCTCTAGCATTTTTTAAATTATGCTATGCTTGAAGGAGAAAATGAAAGGGATAACGAATGTATTTAGGAGACTTGATAGAAAAAGCTGAGTCAAGTCAATTTTTTACTCTTGAATTTTATTTATTGTATAAATAATTTTGTCTCGTTATTGGGATTTAGTAGTAAGAGTCGTTTGGGTTTTTTTATTTTTAGAAAAATTGGATAATAGAAGTATATAGTTTTTTTAAATTATGATATAATGAATAAAGTTAACTATCCTTGATAATATGATAGGAACTAATCCTAAATGACAAATCAGGAGATGAGAAAAAGAGAAAAGGAGTCCATCTGGTATGAATTATTTTGAGGGGAATGAGTTTTTCCTTCTATTGTTTGTAGTTTTACTGATTGGCTTTGTTTTAAACTACTTTGGCAAGCGTAAGGATTATTATATTTTAAGTCTGTCAATTTTATTTGCAGGAGCCATCTATGGTAAGAGTAAGGCTATGGTTGTTTATCTATTGGCTTTCATCGTCTACCAATATTTCCTAGTTTTCATAGCACAAAGAATGGATTCAAAACGGTTGAAACCTCTAGTTATATTATCCATTTTACCTTTAGTGGTCAATAAAGTCTTTGCCATAACTCAGCTACATTTGTTGTCTTTTATTGGTATTTCTTACATGTCCTTTAAAACTATCCAAATCATGCTGGAAATATCGGATGGTTTAATCAAAGAAAAAATCAGTGTAAAAGATTATCTGCAGTTTCTACTCTTCTTCCCTACAGTTAGCTCTGGCCCAATCGATCGTAGCAGGAGATTTTTAAAAGAGATAAACGAGGTTATGCCTCGAAAAGAGTATTTGGAGTTAGCAGGGGACGGTGTGTATCGTATCGTTCTAGGCCTTCTTTACAAGGTTATTTTATCAACCTATGTTTACCAGATACTATTTGCTTTAAGCAATACTGGCACAGTCATTTATTCAATCAAATATATGTACCTGTATACCCTTTATCTGTTCTTTGACTTTGCGGGTTACAGTTTAATGGCTGTGGGGAGCAGTAATATTTTGGGTATTCAGACACCAATGAATTTCAATAAGCCTTTCTTGAGTATTGATATCAAGGATTTCTGGACTAGATGGCACATCACCTTGTCAACATGGTTGAGAGATTTCGTATTTTCAAGAGTTTTGATGCAGGTTATCAGAAAAAAATGGTTTAAGAATAGATTACACAATGCAGCCTATGCTTATATGGTCAATATGTTGGTTATGGGATTTTGGCATGGAATTAGTGTTAGCTACATCGCTTATGGTTTTTACCATGGAATCCTGATGTCTGGATTTGAAATTTATCAAAAGAAAAGCACTTTTTATAAGAATCATAAAAATAAAACTTGGTACAAGCTAATAAGTTGGTTTGTGACCATGAATTTAGTTATGGTTGGCTTCTTTATCTTTTCAGGTGAACCTTATAAGATAATGATGGCAATTCTAAGTAGATAAAGAGATTTGCTAAAACAAGGAGATTGGACAAAACAAGATGATTAAGTTAAAAGCATTTTTACTATCGCTTGTGCTCGTAATCGCGACTCTTGCTATTTTAAATGTGACATACGTCAAGAAGATTGATGACTATTATAAAGTCGAGGACAATAGTATTCGCTACAGCACTTCTTATGAAAAGTATAAAAGTAGAGATATTCTAACAAATAATATCACTCCCAACACACTAGTTCTAATGGGTTCCTCAGAGTTAGTTGCGACAATAAATGAGGATTACCATCCCAATAAAATCTTTAACTATAATGATTTTAATATCATGCAGATAGGAACCAGTTATTCTCAAAATATCATTCAAGCTACGACCTTGAGCTCGATTGAGGGGCTATGAGCAAGCGAAAAGTAGCCATCGTAGAGTCTGTTCAATGGTTCGAAAAGGATGGGACTCATCAAGACGCCTTCTTAAACAAGGCCTCTCAGGAACATATTTTTCACATGCTAGATAACGAGAAAATCAGTAAGGAAACGAAAGAAAAACTGATTAATCGCATTATTGAGATTACCAAAGGAAACAAACAACAAAAATGATATCTATAAAAAAAGTATAAAAAGCTATTTTTATAGAAGGAAAAGGGACAATCATTGATAAAAAACTGTTGGAACTTGACAATGCCGTTTATTCCTTTAAGCTTAAACGAAAATTCTATGAAAAACATGCCAAATCAGATTATCCTTCATTAGGGGATAAAACGCCGGATTATGATTGGGAGGAGATGACGAAGAAGTTTGTAGAAGAAGTTAAAAAGAAAACAGATAACAATGATTATGCTGTGGATAATAACTACTACAATACTTATTTGAGAGATCGCTATGCTTCGTTGAAAGATTCTAACAAAGACTTGAGCTACCTGGAGTCACCAGAGTATTCAGATATGGAACTCTTCTTGACAGTTGCTAAGGAATTGGGAATTGAAGTTGAAGTCATTATCTTTCCTGTAAATGGTAAATGGAATGATTATACAGGTGTCTCAAGAGAGATGCGGGAGAAAACTTATAAAAAAATAGAAGATGTCGCAAAAGCTCATGGGGCAACGGTGCTAAACTATGGAAATAAAGACTATGAAGATTACTTTTTATTTGACGTGATGCACGTTGGGGTGAAAGGATGGATGGAAGTTGAAAAAGAACTTTACAAATTTGCAAATGAAACTAACTGACACACATCGTTTACTATTGTGGACTTTGTTTTTCTACACGGTTATTTTAAGCATCGTAATCTACTGTTTTGTGACCGATTTTTTTCGAACATTCAAGATTTCATCTATAGTGAATTTTAAGATTACATATTATAAAAATCTCTAGATAAAGGGAACTGCACTGATAAAGTGAGACATAAGATAAGGCTCTATAATATTTATAGTTGGGAAATCCTCTATAGGTAGTATAGAGCTTACTTTATTGTAGCTCCCAATATAATCTATACTGAAAAAGCATTTAAGCTATCATTAGAAGGTATCATATGGAACAATTTAATGTTGTTGAAATGTAGTGAAAATGGACGGCAAAACAATTGAAAAAAATAGTTTATAAAGTGGTATAATAGCAGAAAAAAATAAGTTAGCAAGAAATTGATTTTTATTTTTAGTTGAAAAATTACAGTAATGAAAGGTTTTTTTCTTGATGAAACAGAGAAAAGAACTCTACCTCTTTCTTGGTCGGACAGCCTTGTATTTTATTGTTTTACTGGGTTTGCTTTATTTCTTTAGTTATCTTGGTCAAGGTCAGGGTGGCTTTATCTACAATGAATTTTAACTTTAAGGAGAAAATGAACTGTGTCTAATAAACCGATAAAAGATATGATTGAAGCGATTGAGCACTTCGCCCACACTCAGCCTAGCTTTCCAGTCTATAACGTTCTTGGTGAGGAACATACCTATGGCCAATTGAAGACTGATTCAGATAGTTTGGCTGCAACAATCGATCAACTAGATTTACCTGAAAAATCTCCTGTAGTCGTTTTTGGTGGCCAAGAATATGAAATGTTAGCAACCTTTGTGGCCTTGACCAAATCTGGCCATGCCTATATCCCAATTGATAGCCACTCTGCCTTGGAGCGCGTGTCTGCTATTCTTGAAGTAGCTGAGCCAAGCCTGATTATTGCCATCAATGAGTTTCCAATTGAAAACCCAGCTGCTCCAATCATGTCCTTGGAGCAAGTGCATGAAGCTTATGCGGCTCAGCATGCCTACGAATTGCAACATCCAGTCAAAGGGGATGATAACTACTACATCATCTTTACCTCAGGGACAACTGGGAAACCAAAAGGGGTGCAAATTTCGCACGATAACTTGCTCAGCTTTACCAACTGGATGATTACGGACAAGGAATTTGCAACGCCAGAGCGTCCGCAAATGTTGGCGCAACCACCCTATTCTTTTGACTTGTCTGTCATGTATTGGGCACCGACCTTAGCTCTTGGAGGAACGCTTTTTGCCCTTCCGTCAGCTATCACTCAAGACTTCAAACAACTTTTTGCGACCATCTTTTCTCTTCCAATTGCGATCTGGACTTCGACACCATCTTTTGCAGATATGGCTATGCTGTCTGAAGATTTCAATGCTGAAAAGATGCCAGGCATCACCCATTTCTACTTTGATGGGGAAGAGTTGACCGTTAAAACGGCTCAGAAATTGCGCGAGCGTTTCCCAAATGCACGCATCATCAATGCTTATGGACCAACGGAAGCAACCGTTGCGTTGTCGGCAGTGGCTATCACAGATGAGATGTTAGCTACCTTGAAACGTCTGCCAATTGGTTACACCAAAGAAGATTCTCCAACCTTCATCATTGATGAGGCAGGCAACAAATTGCCAAATGGTGAGCAAGGGGAGATCATCGTATCTGGTCCAGCCGTTTCAAAAGGTTATATGAATAATCCAGAGAAAACAGCAGAAGCCTTCTTCGAATTTGAGGGACTTCCAGCCTATCATACGGGAGATGTCGGAACCATGACAGATGAAGGCCTCCTTCTCTATGGTGGACGGATGGACTTCCAGATTAAGTTTAATGGTTACCGTATCGAACTTGAGGATGTTTCTCAAAACTTAAACAAATCTCAGTACATCGACTCGGCTGTTGCAGTACCACGCTATAACAAAGATCACAAGGTTCAAATCTCTTGGCCTATGTCATCTTAAAAGATGGAGTCAAAGAACAATTTGAGCGCGAGATTGATATTACCAAAGCGATCAAGGAAGACTTGGAAGATATTATGATGTCTTACATGATGCCGTCTAAGTTCCTTTACAGAAAGGAATTGCCGCTAACTCCAAATGGAAAAATCGACATCAAAGGGTTGATTAGCGAGGTCAACAATAGATGATGGATTTCCTGAAACAGCTCCCTCATATTGAGCCGTATGGGAATCCTCAGTACTTTTTGTATGTGATTACTGTTACCTTGCCAATCTTTATCGGTCTTTTTTTCAAAAAACGTTTTGCCTGGTATGAAATACTGGTTAGTCTCTTCTTTATCGTTACCATGTTGACGGGTGGCAAGACTAATCAAATAGCTGCCTTAGGAATCTATCTAATTTGGCAAATTGTACTGGTTCTTTTTTACAAGCAGTATCGAAAAATTCGAGATGGCAAATGGATTTTCTACCTAGTAAGTATATTATCGTTACTTCCCATCATCTTTGTGAAAGTGCAACCGGCCATTAACGGAACACAATCTCTCCTGGGATTTGTAGGAATCTCTTATTTGACCTTTCGTTCGGTGGGAATCATCATCGAACTGAGAGATGGAGTCATTAAGGATTTGAAAATGTGGGAGTATTTGCGTTTTCTTCTCTTTATGCCGACATTTTCAAGTGGTCCTATTGATCGTTTCAAACGTTTTAATGAAAATTATCAGACGATACCAGAGCGCGATGAGTTGATGGATATGCTAGCTGAATCCGTTCGGTTTATCATGTGGGGGTTCCTGTATAAATTTATCCTAGCTCATATTTTAGGCGAGATTTTATTACCACCGCTAAAGAATTTAGCTTTACAGACAGGTGGCGTCTTTAACTATTATGTAGTGGCCATCATGTACACATTTGGTTTGGAGCTCTTCTTTGATTTTGCAGGTTACTCTATGTTTGCTCTAGCAATTTCAAATCTGATGGGAATTCGTAGTCCGATCAACTTTAACAAACCCTTTTTATCAAGGGATTTGAAGGAGTTTTGGAATCGTTGGCACATGAGTTTATCTTTCTGGTTCCGTGACTTTGTCTTTATGCGCATGGTTATGTTGATGACCAGAAAGAAATTGTTTAAGAATCGAAATGTGACTTCAAGTATTGCCTATATCCTGAACATGCTCCTTATGGGGTTTTGGCATGGGATAACTTGGTTTTACATTGCCTACGGACTCTTTCATGGACTAGGCTTAGTCATTAATGATGCCTGGGTTCGAAAGAAAAAAACGCTCAATAAGGAACGTAAGAAAGCAGGGCGACCTCCCTTGCTTGAGAATCGTTGGGCTCAGTTGCTTGGCATGGTGATAACCTTCCATGTCGTAATGGCTTCATTCTTAATCTTTTCTGGATTTTTGAATGATTTATGGTTTAAAAAATAAAAGGAATTAAAAAATGGATATCAAATCAGAAGTTATTGAAATTATTGATGAATTGTTTATGGAAGATGTTTCTAACATGATGGATGAGGATCTTTTTGATGCGGGTGTCTTGGACAGTATGGGAACAGTTGAATTGATTGTGGAAATCGAAAACCGCTTTGATATTCGTGTCCCGGTTACAGAATTTGGTCGTGACGATTGGAATACGGCTAATAAAATCGTAGCAGGGATTACGGAGTTAAAGAATGCTTAAACGCTTGTGGCTAATCTTTGGGCCTATCTTTGTAGCGGGATTGTTGGTTCTTCTATTGATCTTTTTTTATCCAAGTACAAGAAGCCATAATCTGACGGAGGAGAAATACTCTGCGGCTTCGATAAGTGCAGAAAGCTTAAGGAAAGAAGTCAAAAAGTAAGAGCCCTTACAGATCCCGATATGCGTTTTGTCCCTTTCTTTGGATCAAGTGAATGGATGCGTTTCGACAGCATGCATCCTGCGGTCTTGGCGGAGAAATATAGTCGCCCCTACCGACCCTATTTTTTGGGACAAGCAGGAGCGGCCTCGCTTAACCAGTATTTCGGTATGCAGCAAATCTTGCCAGAAATCGAGGGAAAGCAGGCAGTATTTGTCATTTCCCCTCAGTGGTTTACAGAGGATGACTATGAGCCAGCCATCTTCCAAAACTACTTTAATAACGATCAGTTGACAGCCTTTTTAGAAAATCAATCGGGAGATATAGGAGCCAAACATGCGGCTAATAGACTCTTGAAGCAGAATCCAAGCGTACCGATGAAGGGGATTGTTGAGAAGTTGGCTAAGAACGAGCAATTGTCGGACTTTAATCATTCAATTATTACAGCTTCTGCAGAGTTCAACGAAAAACAAGCTGCTCTTTTTGGCCAATTCTTGATTCGAGGTCGATCAGAGTATAAAGATCATATTGAAAAATATTTGAGCAGTCTCCCAGACCAATTTTCTTATGAAGAATTGGAAAAAATCGCTCGAAAAGAGGGTGAAGAAAATACAACCAATAATGATTTGGGAATGGAGAACCATTTTTACAATACTCAGATAATGAAAGATTTGAAAAAGTGGGAAGGTTATCAAAAAAATTACAACTTTCTCAAGTCTTCTGAGTACAATGATTTGCAGCTAGTGCTCGATCAATTTGCCAAGTCCAAGGTCAATGTGCTCTTTGTCTTTCAACCTGTCAATAAAAAATGGATGGATTATACAGGTTTGAGTGAGGAGATGTATCAACACTCTGTCGAAAAAATTCGTTACCAATTGGAGAGTCAGGGTTTCACCAATATTGCTGATTTTTCAAAAAACGGTGATGAACCTTATTTTGTCAAGGATACGATTCATATCGGTTGGTTAGGCTGGTTGGCGTTTGATAAGGTTGTAAATCCTTTTTTGAGCAATCCAACAACAGCACCTATTTACCAAATGAATGACCGCTTCTTTAGCCAGGATTGGGCAAATTACGATGGGAATATTAAAGATTTTCAATAATAGCAACAGAGCCTGAACCTTAGTTTGGGCTCTTTGTAATAGATGATTTTTGGTAATGGACATTGTGGTAGCTGCCTCTTCATTTGAATAAAGGTAAGTAAAAAGAGATCGAGAAAATGAAAACATAAAAAATTGTTTTCATCTTTTTTCTTGATTCTTTTTTGGTTTATGATATAATTAACCAGTAAAGAATCTATGGTGATCTATATTGTTTTAAGAAAAAGATAACTAGGAAAGGAGAAGTTCATGAGACAATTAGCAAAAGATATTGATCATTTTTTAAATGAAGTTATCCTCAAAGCTGAAAACCAGCACGAAATTTTGATTGGTCATTGCACCAGCGAAGTGGCTCTGACTAATACCCAGGAGCATATTCTTATGCTTTTATCAGAGGAATCATTGACCAATTCGGAGTTAGCACGTCGTCTGAATGTCAGTCAGGCCGCTGTTACCAAGGCTATCAAATCTTTGATTAAAGAGGGGATGTTGGAGACATCTAAGGATCCCAAGGATGCTCGTGTCATTTTCTATCAGTTGACAGACCTAGCTCGACCAATTGCTGAAGAGCACCATCATCATCATGAGCACACCCTCTCGACTTATGAGCAGGTCGCGACTCAGTTCACACCAGATGAACAAGAAATCATCCAGCGGTTTTTAACTGCTTTAGTAGGAGAAATCAAGTAATGAGATACATCACAGTAGAGGATTTATCCTTCTATTATGACAAGGAACCTGTGCTTGAACATATCAATTACAGTGTTGATAGTGGGGAGTTTGTCACCCTGACAGGAGAAAATGGAGCGGCGAAGACTACTCTTATCAAAGCTAGTCTGGGAATTTTACAACCGCGAATTGGGAAAGTAACTATTTCAAAGACAAATATTCATGGTAAAAAACTAAGAATTGCCTATCTTCCTCAACAAATTGCTAGTTTCAATGCTGGTTTTCCAAGTACCGTTTATGAATTTGTCAAATCAGGTCGTTATCCAAGAAAGGGTTGGTTCCGTCGTCTGAATGCTCACGATGAAGAACATATCAAGGCTAGTTTAAATGCTGTCGGTATGTGGGAACATCGGGACAAACGTATCGGTTCTCTTTCAGGCGGTCAAAAACAAAGGGCAGTTATTGCACGTATGTTTGCTTCTGATCCAGATATCTTTATCTTGGATGAGCCAACGACAGGGATGGATGCGGGAACCAAGGATGAATTTTATGAGCTCATGCACCATAGTGCTCACCATCATGGCAAGGCTGTTTTGATGATTACACACGATCCTGAAGAAGTCAAGGACTACGCAGATCGTAATATTCACCTGGTCCGAGACCAAGATTCGCCATGGCGTTGCTTCAATGTCCATGAAAGTGACCAGGAGGTGGACCATGCTTAATCTATTGTCTTATGATTTTATGCAGCGGGCCTTTTTGGCTGTTATTGCCATGAGCCTCTTTTCACCAGTCCTTGGGACCTTCCTCATCTTGCGTCGTCAAAGTCTCATGAGTGATACTCTGAGTCACGTTTCGCTTTCGGGTGTTGCCTTTGGTTTGGTTTTGGGGATTTCTCCAACCATTTCAACCATTGTGATTGTCTTGATTGCAGCGGTCTTTCTTGAATATCTCCGTACGGTTTATAAGAGCTTTATGGAGATTGGGACAGCCATTCTCATGTCTACAGGACTTGCAGTTTCACTCATTGTTATGAGTAAAGGTAAGAGCTCAAGTTCTATGAGCTTGGACCAATACCTTTTTGGTTCTATTGTGACTATTAGTCAAGAGCAGGTAATTGGACTCTTTGTCATTGCAGCGGTTGTTTTAATCCTGACCTTCCTCTTTTTAAGACCCATGTATATCCTGACCTTTGACGAGGATACAGCTTTTGTCGATGGACTTCCAGTGCGTACCATGTCTATTCTCTTTAACATGGTAACGGGTGTGGCTATTGCCCTCATGATCCCAGCAGCGGGAGCGCTTTTGGTATCGACTATCATGGTCTTACCAGCAAGTATTGCTTTGCGTCTAGGGAAGAACTTTAGTTCAGTGATGATACTTGCTAGCGCCATTGGTTTTCTTGGCATGGTTGCGGGGCTTTATATTTCCTATTATGCAGAGACACCACCAAGTGCAAGTATTACCATCATCTTTGTAGTTGTCTTTTTGTTAGTCAGCTTACTCAAACGTTTTATCAAATAGGAGAAGTAAATGAAAAAACTAGGCCTACTTTTGGCAAGTCTTGTGACGGTATTCTTAGTTGCTTGTTCCAATCAAAAACAAGCTGACGGGAAATTAAATATCGTCACAACTTTCTATCCTGTCTACGAATTTACCAAGCAAGTAGCAGGAGATACAGCCAATGTTGAGCTCTTAATTGGAGCTGGGACAGAACCACATGATTATGAACCATCGCCTAAGGCGGTCGCTAAAATCCAAGACGCCGACGCCTTTGTGTATGAAAATGAGAACATGGAAACATGGGTTCCCAAGCTTTTAGATTCACTAGATGCGAAAAAAGTAAAAACCATTAAGGCTACTGGAGATATGCTGCTTCTTCCAGGAGGTGAAGAGGAGGAAGACCATGACCACGGTGAAGAAGGTCATCATCACGAGTATGACCCTCATGTATGGTTGTCTCCTGCGCGTGCAATCAAACTTGTAGAACATATCCGTGATAGTCTTTCAGCTGACTATCCAGATAAGAAGGCGACTTTTGAACAAAATGCAGCAGCTTATATCGAAAAACTACAAGCTTTGGACAAGGCTTATACTGAAGGACTTTCTAGTGCAAAACAAAAGAGTTTTGTGACTCAACACGCGGCCTTTCGTTATCTAGCATTGGACTACGGACTCAATCAAGTTTCTATTTCAGGACTATCGCCAGATGCGGAGCCGTCAGCAAGTCGCTTGGCAGAATTGACCGAATATATCAAGAAAAACAAGATTTCTTATATCTACTTTGAAGAAAATGCCTCTCAAGCTCTAGCCAATACTCTTTCAAAAGAAACAGGAGTGAAGTTAGACGTTCTAAATCCTCTTGAAAGTTTAACCGAAGAGGATATGAAGGCGGGAGAGAACTATATCTCTGTTATGGAGAAAAATCTCAAAGCTCTCAAGCAAACAACTGACCAGGCAGGGGCAGAAATTGAACCAGAAAAAGCAGAGGAAACTAAAACCGTTCAAAATGGTTACTTTGAGGATGCAGATGTTAAGGACCGTACCTTGAGTGACTATGCTGGCAACTGGCAGTCTGTTTTTCCTTTCCTCGAAAATGGTACTCTAGATCAAGTCTTTGACTACAAGGCTAAATTGACTGGCAAAATGACTAAGGATGAATACAAAGCCTACTATCAAAAAGGCTATCAAACCGATGTATCTAAGATTAATATCACGGATAACACCATGGAATTCATTCAAGGTGACCAAAGTAAAATATACATACAAGTATGTCGGCAAGAAAATCTTGACCTATAAGAAAGGGAATCGAGGAGTTCGTTATCTCTTTGAAGCGACAGATGCGGATGCTGGACAATTTAAGTATGTTCAATTCAGTGACCACAATATCGCGCCAGTTAAGACTGGGCACTTCCATATTTTCTTTGGAGGAACTAGCCAAGAAGCCCTCTTTGAAGAGATGGACAACTGGCCAACCTACTATCCAGAGAATTTATCTGGTCAAGAAATCGCCCAAGAAATGTTGGCTCATTAAAGCGAAACAATCCTTCCTACATGGGGAGGATTGTTCTTGTTTTTTCATCTATAAGCATCTGGATTGACATTGGCTGAGAAGGGAGTATAATAGGTGTAATAAAAATAGTTACAACAAGGAGAGGTTTTCTATGGTTTACGAGTATAATAGTCGCATTCATTTGGCTGAAGTAGCTTTAAATGTCAAGGACTTAGAAAGTCAGACAGCATTTTATCATCAGTTGCTTGGGTTGGAGATTTTGATTCAATCGGAAAATCAAGTTCTTTTAGGTGCCGGTGGGAAACCGCTAGTTCGGCTAATTAAGACAGATGACATTAGCAATCCTAAGCAAAGTTGTGGTCTTTATCATATGGCCCTTCTTTTGCCGAGTCGTGAAGATTTGGCTAATGTTTTTAAACACTTGTTAGACTTAAAGATTCCATTAGTTGGTGGAGCTGATCATGGCTATAGTGAAGCTGTCTATCTAGAAGACCTGGAGGGTAATGGCATAGAACTCTATAGAGACAAGCCTGTGACCGAGTGGGATATTCGTGAGGATGGACGAATTATCGGTGTGACAGAAGAGCTGTCTGCACAAGATATCTACGAACTAGGAAAAGAAATAGAGCCTTTTGCAATCGCAAGTGGCACTCGCATGGGTCATGTTCACCTATCTGTTAAAAACAGCCGAGAAGCTAGCTCTTTCTATCAATCTGCTCTCGGTCTTGAAGATAAATTCACGATACCACACGCTAGTTGGATTGCATCAGGGGATTACCATCATCATCTAGCAGTTAACGAATGGGGAGGTAAAAACTTAGCTCCTCGTGAGCAAGGAATGGTGGGGCTAGCCTACTATGTCGTTGAAGTTAAGAACAAAGAGGAGTTGTTAAAGGTGTTTGCTCAGTCACAAAGCAATCAGGCGATAACACAGTGGCTTTCTTCTGCAGGATTTAGGATAACTGATGGTGATGGCATTGTGACTCGAATTAGAGTAAGAAATTAGAAAAGAGCGGTTCAATCTACTTTAAAAGTAGTTTGAACCGCTCTTTTTTTATTCAGGTTTTTCGAGAATGAAAAGTTCTTTTGTTGCGTACTTACTTTCTTTATATCCTAGTGTTTCATAGCTAGTAATTAAAGGATCATAGACATCGTTCTTCCCTTTTTGTTCACGTGGAATTACGACATAATCAATTGATGGGTCGGCTTTTCGTTGGTTGTGGTAGAAAATATCGTATAGGGCCCGATGTTTTCTAAGTGCAGGTGTATAGCCTCCTTCTGCAACGATTGAGGCATCTTCTGGTAGAATTTCTAGGCCATATTTGATTGCTTCAAATTTCTCTTTATTTTGTTGATAATAGCCAATGTTGAAAGACCAACTTTGAGTAAGGCGATGAAGAATAGTACCAGAAAAAATCATGCCAACAAAAATAAATGAAATCACAATTTTTTCGTTAATGAGTTTGTGCAATTTTAAATCTTCCAAAGCTAGTAAAGCCATAATAAAGAGTAAAGCGCTAGTACCGTAGCTATATTGAAATCCGATGTCATGTTGATAAGGCCAATCTGACAATAGATTTATGACAATCAATGGTAGGCTAAGGAAGTAAGTTGACCAGTTTCTTTGAATTAAAGGTAAGAAACATAAAGGGGCAAGGGTTAAGAATAAATATCCTAACTTTTTAGCCATAAACAGATGGCTGATAGCGAAAGTCGGGTGAAGAAGCAAATTTTTTAACACACTAGAAATCCCGCTCTCGTTACTCATTAAGAACGCATCATATCGAGAAATTAACCCTCCTTCTCCATAAGTCTTTAAAAGATACATTGAAAATCCAAAGTAGAGAACTGGTAAAACAAATTCTGAAAAAACAATCCATTTCCTTGTCTTAGTGGTTAGAAAGAAGCGTTTTTGTGATAAGAAATACATACCAATGCTAATAACATAGATAAAAGCATCTTCTTTGACCAAAAGTAGTAGGATAGTGGATATTAGAATACCCCACTTCTTCTCATTTACTATGAAATAGAATACCCAAAATATCAAAGGAACCAAGAAACAATTTTCATGCAGGTGATAACCTCCTGCAGTAGTTAATACAGGTAAAAGTACGAACCAAAGAATTGTCAAAATGTTTGCCAATTTCGATAGATTCAATTTGGAGAGAAGCAATTTTAAAGGAATAACTGCAGAGAACACAACCCAAATTTGTAGCACTTCTAAAGTTTCAACATGCGGGAAAAGCTTGTAGAAAGGTAACATCAGATAGAAAATGGGTGAGATGTGAACTGCAAAGTGAGATAATACTCGATCACGTTCGAGTGTTGTGATGGCTGTCAAGTCAGTACTCATCCGATGAAACATCTGTGAGAATAGACCAATATCAAAGGTGGAACCATCAAAGGTTTTTACCTTATAGACAAAAACAACTGAGAGATAGACTATATAGAGAGCAACTATAGAAAATACACCATAGGTTAGTAATTTTTTGTAGCGCTCTAAGTATTGCTTAAGCGGAGAGTTGTGAATTAAAAGAAGGGTAGCTCCCGAAAGCAAACCAGCAAAGATAACAGGCCAAATAATGATGTTAAATCGAGTGTCTGCCAGATTGAAAGCATGAAACTCAAGTGCAGTATCTTGGAAGTTTGAACTGGCCAATGTCAAGAGACGAGGTGTTGTGAATAAAATGACGAGCAGATATGAAAAAGAAAGTTTTTCTTTTCTTAAAAAACTGCCTATATATAATATTAATGTCAATAATAGCAAACCTAGGGATAAGAAAAAGGACATGCTCTTATAGATAGCAATAAATAATACAATGTTTAATAATAAAGTATTGATTTTGAAAATACTTAATGCAGGAAATTTTTTTAGCAAAAAAAGAATCAAAGCGGACCCAACTATAAAAAGTTCCTATTATTAAAGCTGACACGGGAGCTAAGGCGAGAAATACATCGTGTGGTGTTGAAGTTAACAATTCGATCAAAATCATCAGAAGATAGGCTCCGAGTAAACAAGATAAGTAATACATTCGTTGCTCTATCAAGTTTGTTAGAATTCGTTTCATTTCATAAAGTCCTCCAACTAGTATTCTATCATAAAAAAAGTAATTTCTTTAGTTTGTGACTGATTATTATATAGTTTTGAGTTGCCTTTAAAAAAATATCTCTTACAATTTTTTTGAAGAATTACTCATCGTATTATCAGTTAGCATTTTTGAAATAAAAAAAGTAAAGAAAAGATGAAATTATGAAAACCACCTTTTTCTGAAAAACAAGCCACAACTATACTCAAGTAAGAAAAAAATCCTTCAAAGCCCTAGCCTACTATGTGGCTGAAATTGAGAACAAAGAGGAATTATTAAAAGTATTTGCTCAATCTAAAAGTAGCGAAGCGGTAACTCAGTGGTTTTCATCCTCAGAATTAAGCATGACTGACAAAGACGGTATCGTTACGCGAGTTAGAGTGGGGAACTAGAAGTCTTTACCTTTAAGATAAGTGCTCCTTTTTGACAAAGGTCTGTATTAGAGATATAATGTAGAAAAATCGTTTAAGGATAAAGATATGACAAATTCAAAATACATTACACGCCTCAAACGCTCAGAGGGTCAATTGCGAGGTATTCAAAAGATGATGGAGGAAGAGCGTGATTGTGTTGATATCATTACTCAATTAACAGCAGTGCGATCCAGTGTTGATCGTATTATTGAATTGATGATAACGGAGAATTTAACATCTTGTATTAACGACCCTTTAGAGGATCCTCAAGCACAGAAGGAAAGATTGGAAAAGGCGGTTAAATACTTGATTAAACGCAAGTAATAAAAAACATACGTTTCTCTTAAATAGTGAACAAATGATTAAAAGAGCAGTTGGTTTTCTTGAAATTAGACCAATTGCTCTTTTTGAATTTTATTTATTAAATATCACCTGGCCAGGCATTCATGCCACCTTCTACATTGGTAACGGTGAGGCCTTGGGCGCTGAGAAATTGACAGGCAGAGGCAGAACGTACACCTCCTTGACAGATGACATGGTATTCATGGTCAGGTTTGAGTTCTTTGTAGCCTTGCTCCAAGGTACTTAACGGAAGATTTTTGGCACCTGGTGCATGTCCTGCTTGGAATTCATGTACTTCACGGACATCGATAAGATCTAGATGTTCATGTTGATATTTTTTTCATAAAAAGTCAGCCATGCTGATATTAGTTAGCATATTCTACTCCTTCTGGATTCGCCATTTTGTATAGTGAATAAGCGCCGTCAAGGTTTTTGGACGGTAAATCCTGCTTGCTTGAGGATACGCTCTGCGATATAGCTGCGTAAACCACTGTGGCAGCTAACGATGTAGGCTTGGTTCTTGTCTAGTTCATCCAAGCGTTCCCGTAGTTCGTTTAGGGGGATGTGGATGGTGTCAACCTTAAGTCGACCACTTTGGAATTCGCCACTTGTTCGTACATCTAGGAACTTTTTGCCCTTAGCCAGTTCATCTTCTAGTTGGTACCACTGGATATTGTCACTGAGACCTTCGATGAGGTTCATAGCGGCGTAACCCAGCATATTGACCGGATCCTTGGCAGAGCCAAATGGCGGTGCATAGGAAAACTCTAACTCTGGCAAATCAAAGACAGTGAGATTTGCTTTAATAGCAGTTGCTAGGATATCGATTCGCTTGTCAACACCTTTCTTCCCAACTCCTTGGGCACCGTATATTTTTCCACTGGTTGGGTCGAAGAGGAGTTTCAAGGTAATATCAGTAGCTCCTGGATAATAACCAGCATGATCTTTCCCGCTGACATGAAGTGCCTTGTAAGGAAGTTGATTCATGGTAAGGATACGCTCGCTAAGACCAGTCGAAGCAGCTGTCATATTAAAGGCACGAACGATCGCAGTGCCGATACTGCCTTTGTTTGTACGACCAAGTCCTGCGATGACGTCCGCCACTTGGCGTCCTTGACGATTGGCAGGAGAAGCGAGTGAGATGAGAGCGTCTTGGCCCGTAATCTCTTGCTTGACGACGATGGCATCCCCAACTGCAAAAATATCTTTTTGACTGGTTTCGTAATGTTCATCGACCAGGATCCCGCCACGAAGTCCCAGTTCAATCCCCGCAGCTTTAGCCAGACTATTTTCAGGTTCAACACCGACAGAAAGGATGGTGAGGTCAGAAGTTATCTTCTGACCGTTTTCAAGAACGATGACTTTTCCTTGGTCTTTAAATCGAGTCGCAGACTGAGAAGTGATAACGCGGACGCTGTTTTTAACCAATTCTGCTTGGACAAAGGCTGCCATTTCTTGATCTAATGGTGGCAAGACATGAGGTGCTTTCTCCACGATAGTAACCTGCAATCCACGTTTTGCCAGGTTTTCAGCCATTTCAAGCCCGATAAAACCTGCACCGATGACGACAGCTTCCTTTGGATGCTTGTCCAAGGCGGCCATAATTTCATCGAGATCAGGAACATTTCGGAGTGCGTAAGCATTCTTAGCTTCTGCCAAGCCATCAATGGCAGGAACAAATGGCTTAGCTCCTGGAGAGAGAATCAACTTATCGTAGCCTTCTGTGAATTCCTGTCCATCATGGCGGACAGTCACAGTATGCTCTGCTGGGGAAATGCTGATGACCTCATGGAAAGGTCGTACATCCAGATTAAACCGTGCCTTGAGACTTTCAGGGGTTTGGACTAACAAATCTTCCCGTTTAGAAATTTCTCCTGAAACATAGTAAGGAAGTCCGCAGTTTGCAAAGGAAACAAAGGGACCTTTCTCAAAAATAGTGATTTCAGCGTCTTCTATGAGACGTCTGAGACGGGTTGCTGCTGACATCCCGCCTGCGACTCCCCCGACAATGATAATTTTCATTGATTTTCTCCTTTATGCTTCTAGATGACCTTACCTGTCCAAGCGCTCATACCGCCTCGGACATTGATGACATCGTAGCCTTTTTTCTTTAACTTCTTCGCAGCTAGTTTGCTGCGCACACCAGAATGACAAATGACATAGAGTGTTTCTTTTGTCGTTGGTGTATAAGATCCGATATCGGATAGAGGGACATTCTTGGCATTTTTGATATGACCTCTATGGAATTCCGTAGGCGTCCGAACATCCAGTAGCTGAATCGGTTCTCTGAGTTTAGCTTCTAACTCGCTGGTAGAAATACTGTCAATTTTTGTAAATAGGTGAAACATAGGCACCTCCAATATACCCTTATGGGGTATATTAAACCACTAAGCAACGCTTTTGTCAAGTAAGTTGAATTGATTAGTATTGTTTCTTTTTCAGTATACAAGATGCCAACTTACAAACTAAAGAGTTGGTTGATAGGTTAATGAATAGAACCTGTCTTATTTATTCAACAACTACTTGTCTAGAAAATACCCTTTTCTGAAAACAAGCTACAACTATACTAAAGCAAGAAAAAACCTTCAAAGGACTTGAAAAATTAGAGAAAATCGAGTATAATATGAGTAATCATTTGTCGTAGGTTTTGTCTGAAATATTGTCCGGACAAGGCTCACAGCAGTTAAATCTCCTGAAAAAAGTCGGATTTAACTGCTCTTTTTGTGCTTTTTTTCGGTATTTTTTGCATCTGTAACAGAGATTTAAAGATTCTGAAAAATTAGTCAAGGGGGATAGTTGATAGGGGTTTTAGAACCATTAAACGATAATTATTAGCTTAGACGACTAAGCTTGGAACTTTATTTACAAAGGAGAATCATCTTGGCAGGACATGACGTTCAATACGGGAAACATCGTACCCGTCGTAGTTTTTCAAGAATTAAAGAAGTTCTTGACTTACCAAATTTGATTGAAATTCAAACTGATTCATTCAAAGATTTCCTAGACCATGGTCTAAAGGAAGTGTTTGAAGATGTATTGCCAATTTCAAACTTTACTGACACTATGGAGTTAGAGTTTGTTGGCTACGAAATCAAAGAACCAAAATACACGCTTGAAGAAGCTCGTATCCATGATGCAAGTTACTCAGCACCAATCTTTGTAACTTTCCGCTTGATCAACAAGAAACAGGCGAAATCAAAACTCAAGAAGTCTTCTTTGGTGATTTCCCAATCATGACTGAGATGGGTACTTTCATCATCAACGGTGGTGAACGTATTATCGTATCACAGTTGGTGCGTTCTCCAGGTGTTTACTTTAATGATAAAGTAGACAAAAACGGTAAAGTGGGCTACGGTTCAACTGTTATCCCTAACCGTGGAGCTTGGTTGGAACTGGAAAGTGACTCAAAAGACATCGCCTATACTCGTATCGACCGTACACGTAAAATTCCATTTACGACTTTGGTTCGTGCACTTGGTTTCTCAGGCGATGACGAAATCTTTGATATCTTTGGTGACAGCGAGTTGGTTCGCAACACTGTTGAAAAAGATATCCATAAAAACCCAATGGACTCTCGTACAGACGAAGCTTTGAAAGAAATTTATGAGCGTCTTCGTCCAGGTGAACCAAAAACTGCTGAGAGTTCACGTACCTTGCTTGTGGCTCGTTTCTTCGACCCACGTCGTTATGACTTGGCAGCTGTTGGACGCTACAAGATTAACAAGAAATTAAATATTAAAACTCGTTTGCTCAACCAAACAATCGCTGAACCATTGGTGGATCCAGAAACTGGTGAAATCTTAGTTGAAAAGGGTACTGTTATGACTCGCGATGTCATCGAAAGTATCGAAAGCCACTTGGATGGCGATTTGAACAAGATTGTCTACACTCCAAATGACTCAGCTGTTTTGACACAACCAGTAGTACTTCAGAAATTCAAGGTTGTAGCACCAACTGATCCAGATCGTGTTGTAACAATCATCGGAAATGCAAATCCAGAGGATAAAGTTCGCACGATCACTCCTGCAGATATCCTCGCTGAGATGAGCTACTTCCTCAACTTGGCTGAAGGTATCGGTCGTGTTGATGATATTGATCACCTTGGAAACCGTCGTATCCGTGCTGTTGGTGAATTGCTTGCAAACCAAGTGCGTCTTGGACTTTCACGTATGGAACGTAACGTTCGTGAACGTATGTCTGTTCAAGATAACGAAGTATTAACACCTCAACAAATCATTAACATCCGTCCAGTGACTGCGGCGATCAAAGAATTCTTTGGTTCGTCACAATTGTCACAGTTCATGGACCAACACAACCCACTTTCTGAGTTGTCACACAAACGTCGTTTGTCTGCCTTAGGACCTGGTGGTTTGACACGTGACCGCGCTGGATATGAAGTGCGTGACGTGCACTATACTCACTATGGACGTATGTGTCCAATCGAAACACCTGAAGGACCAAACATCGGTTTGATCAACAACTTGTCTTCATACGGACATCTCAACAAGTATGGTTTCATTCAAACACCATACCGTAAAGTTGACCGTGCAACTGGTAAAGTTACCAACGAAATCGTTTGGTTGACTGCCGATGAAGAAGATGAATACACAGTAGCACAGGCTAATTCTAAATTGAACGCAGACGGCACTTTGCTGAAAAAGTTGTCATGGGACGTCACCAAGGGGTTAACCAAGAATATCCAGCATCAAGTGTTGACTACATGGACGTTTCTCCGAAACAGGTAGTTGCTGTTGCGACAGCATGTATTCCTTTCTTGGAAAACGATGACTCCCAACCGTGCCCTCATGGGTGCCAACATGCAACGTCAGGCTGTGCCTTTGATTGATCCTAAAGCGCCTTTCGTTGGTACTGGTATGGAATACCAAGCAGCCCATGACTCAGGAGCTGCAGTTATTGCGCAACATGGTGGTAAGGTTACCTATGCGGATGCGGACAAGGTAGAAGTTCGTCGTGAAGATGGGTCTCTTGATGTTTACCATATCCAAAAATTCCGTCGTTCAAACTCAGGTACTGCTTATAACCAACGTACCCTCGTTCGAGTTGGTGACGTCATCGAAAAAGGTGACTTTATCGCTGATGGACCTTCTATGGAAAAAGGTGAAATGGCGCTTGGACAAAACCCAATCGTTGCCTACATGACATGGGAAGGTTACAACTTCGAGGATGCCGTTATCATGAGCGAACGCTTGGTCAAAGACGATGTTTACACATCTGTTCACCTCGAAGAATACGAATCAGAAACTCGCGATACAAAGCTTGGGCCTGAAGAAATCACTCGTGAAATTCCAAACGTTGGTGAAGATGCCCTTAAAGACCTTGACGAAATGGGTATCATCCGTATCGGTGCTGAGGTTAAAGAAGGGGATATCCTTGTAGGTAAAGTCACACCTAAGGGTGAAAAAGACCTTTCTGCTGAAGAACGTCTCTTGCACGCTATCTTTGGTGACAAATCTCGTGAAGTTCGTGATACTTCCCTTCGTGTACCACACGGTGCCGATGGTGTCGTTCGTGATGTTAAATCTTTACACGTGCAAATGGTGATGAGTTGCAATCAGGTGTTAACATGCTAGTTCGCGTCTACATTGCTCAAAAACGTAAGATCAAGGTCGGAGATAAGATGGCCGGACGTCACGGAAACAAAGGGGGTTGTCTCTCGTATCGTTCCTGTAGAAGATATGCCTTACCTTCCAGATGGAACTCCAGTCGATATCATGTTGAACCCACTTGGGGTGCCATCACGTATGAATATCGGTCAGGTTATGGAACTTCACCTTGGTATGGCGGCTCGTACTCTTGGCATCCACATCGCAACGCCAGTCTTTGACGGAGCAAGTTCTGAAGATCTTTGGGACACTGTCAAAGAAGCAGGTATGGATAGCGACGCTAAGACTATCCTATACGACGGGCGTACTGGTGAACCATTTGATAACCGTGTGTCAGTTGGTGTCATGTACATGATCAAACTTCACCATATGGTTGATGATAAATTGCACGCTCGTTCAGTCGGACCATACTCAACCGTTACACAACAACCACTCGGAGGTAAAGCTCAGTTTGGTGGACAACGTTTCGGTGAGATGGAGGTTTGGGCGCTTGAAGCCTATGGTGCATCAAATGTCCTTCAAGAAATCTTGACTTACAAGTCTGACGATATCAACGGACGTTTGAAAAGCTTATGAAGCTATTACTAAAAGGAAAACCAATTCCAAAACCAGGTGTTCCAGAATCATTCCGAGTTCTTGTAAAAGAATTGCAATCTCTTGGTCTTGACATGCGTGTCCTTGACGAAGATGATCAAGAAGTGGAACTTCGTGACCTTGATGAAGGAATGGACGAAGATGTCATCCACGTAGATGACCTTGAAAAAAAGCCCACGAAAGAGCGACTCAAGAGGCTAAAAGCGACCTTTTGAAGCTGAAGAAAATGCAAAAGCGGAAGCAACAGAAGAAGTCGCTGAACAAGAATAAGCAGTTCACTTATAATAGAAAAGGGAAGAAATAGTGGTTGATGTAAATCGTTTTAAAAGTATGCAAATCACACTAGCTTCTCCAAGCAAAGTCCGTTCATGGTCTTATGGAGAAGTCAAAAAACCTGAAACAATCAATTACCGTACGTTGAAACCAGAACGTGAAGGACTCTTTGATGAAGTGATCTTTGGTCCCTACAAAAAGACTGGGAGTGTGCTTGTGGTAAATACAAACGCATTCGTTACAGAGGGATTGTTTGTGACCGTTGTGGTGTCGAAGTAACGCGTACAAAAGTTCGTCGTGAACGTATGGGACACATCGAGTTGAAAGCTCCTGTATCTCATATCTGGTATTTCAAGGGGATTCCAAGCCGTATGGGCTTGACCCTTGATATGAGTCCTCGTGCCCTCGAGGAAGTTATCTACTTTGCTGCTTACGTGGTGATTGATCCAAAAGATACTCCACTTGAGCACAAGTCTATCATGACAGAGCGTGAATACCGTGAACGCTTGCGTGAGTTTGGTCATGGTTCATTCGTTGCCAAAATGGGTGCCGAAGCTATCCAAGACCTCTTGAAACAAGTAGATCTTGAAAAAGAAATTGCTGAACTCAAAGAAGAGTTAAAAACAGCTACTGGACAAAAACGTGTCAAAGCTATCCGTCGTTTGGATGTTTTAGACGCTTTTCACAAATCTGGTAACAAGCCTGAATGGATGATTCTCAACATCCTTCCAGTTATTCCACCAGATCTTCGTCCAATGTTGCAGTTGGATGGTGGCCGTTTTGCCTCATCTGACTTGAACGACCTTTACCGCCGTGTTATCAACCGTAATAACCGTTTGGCTCGTTTGCTTGAGTTGAATGCACCAGGTATTATCGTTCAAAATGAGAAGCGTATGCTTCAAGAAGCGGTTGACGCTTTGATTGATAATGGTCGTCGTGGTCGTCCAATTACAGGACCAGGTAGCCGTCCACTTAAATCATTGAGCCACATGCTCAAAGGTAAACAAGGACGCTTCCGTCAAAACTTGCTCGGTAAACGTGTTGACTTCTCAGGCCGTTCCGTTATCGCCGTTGGTCCAACTCTTAAGATGTACCAATGTGGTGTGCCACGTGAAATGGCAATCGAGCTCTTTAAACCATTCGTGATGCGTGAAATCGTTGCGCGCGATATAGTGCAAAACGTTAAAGCGGCTAAACGCTTGGTAGAACGCGGAGATGAACGCATCTGGGATATCCTCGAAGAAGTTATCAAAGAACACCCAGTACTTTTGAACCGCGCACCTACCCTTCACCGTTTGGGTATCCAAGCCTTTGAACCTGTCTTGATTGACGGGAAAGCCCTTCGCTTGCACCCGCTTGTCTGTGAAGCCTACAATGCCGACTTTGACGGTGACCAAATGGCCATCCACGTACCACTTTCAGAAGAAGCCCAAGCAGAAGCTCGTATCTTGATGCTTGCTGCTGAGCACATCTTGAACCCTAAAGATGGTAAACCAGTTGTTACACCATCTCAGGACATGGTTTTGGGTAACTACTACTTGACCATGGAAGAAGCTGGTCGTGAAGGCGAAGGTATGGTCTTCAAGGACCGTGATGAAGCGGTCATGGCTTACCGTAATGGTTATGTTCACCTCCACTCACGTGTTGGTATCGCAACAGATAGCTTGAACAAACCATGGACAGAAGAGCAAAGCACAAAATCTTGCTTACAACTGTAGGTAAAATCCTCTTCAACGATATCATGCCAGAAGGACTACCTTACTTGCAAGAGCCAACAAACGCTAACTTGACAGAAGGTGTTCCGGCTAAGTACTTCTTGCCATTAGGTGGAAATATCAAGGAAGCTATTGAAGGACTTGAACTCAACCCGCCATTCAAGAAGAAAAACCTTGGAAATATCATCGCTGAAATCTTCAAACGTTTCCGTACGACAGAAACATCTGCCCTACTTGACCGTATGAAGAATCTCGGTTACCACCATTCAACTCTTGCAGGTTTGACAGTGGGTATTGCTGATATTCCAGTTGTTGAAGACAAGGCTGAAATCATCGAAGAATCACACAAACGTGTAGAACAAATCACAAAACAATTCCGTCGTGGTATGATCACAGATGACGAACGCTACAATGCTGTTACAGCTGAATGGCGTGCTGCCCGTGAAAAATTGGAGAAACGTTTGGTTGCCAACCAAGATCCTAAGAACCCAATCGTTATGATGATGGATTCTGGAGCCCGTGGGAACATCTCAAACTTCTCACAGCTTGCCGGTATGCGTGGTCTGATGGCCGCTCCGAACGGACGTATCATGGAATTGCCAATCCTTTCAAACTTCCGAGAAGGTTTGTCAGTACTTGAAATGTTCTTCTCAACTCACGGTGCTCGTAAAGGTATGACCGATACGGCCCTTAAGACAGCCGACTCAGGTTACTTGACTCGTCGTTTGGTTGACGTTGCCCAAGACGTGATTATCCGTGAGGACGACTGTGGAACTGACCGTGGTCTCTTGATCCGTTCTATCACTGAAGGTAAAGAGATGATTGAGTCTCTCGAAGAGCGTCTCAATGGTCGTTACACTAAGAAAACTGTTAAACACCCAGAAACTGGTGCAGTTATCATTGGTCCAAATGAATTGATTACAGAAGACAAGGCTCGTGAAATTGTCAATGCTGGTGTTGAAGAAGTAACCATCCGCTCAGTATTTACATGTAACACTCGTCATGGTGTCTGCCGTCACTGTTACGGGATCAACTTGGCAACTGGTGATGCGGTTGAGGTTGGTGAAGCAGTTGGTACAATCGCTGCCCAATCTATCGGGGAACCTGGTACACAGCTTACAATGCGTACCTTCCACACGGGTGGGGTTGCCTCAAATACCGATATCACTCAAGGTCTTCCTCGTGTCCAAGAAATCTTTGAAGCCCGCAATCCTAAAGGGGAAGCGGTCATCACAGAAGTCAAAGGGGAAGTTACAGCAATCGAAGAAGATGCTTCAACTCGTACTAAGAAGGTCTTCGTTAAAGGTGAAACTGGCGAAGGCGAATACGTGGTACCATTCACAGCCCGTATGCGTGTTGAAGTTGGGGACCAAGTCTCTCGTGGTGCAGCATTGACAGAAGGTTCTATCCAACCAAAACGTCTCCTTGCTGTACGTGATGTCTTGTCAGTTGAAACCTACCTACTCGGTGAAGTACAAAAAGTTTACCGTAGCCAAGGGGTAGAAATCGGTGACAAACACATCGAGGTAATGGTTCGTCAAATGATCCGTAAAGTCCGTGTCATGGATCCAGGTGATACAGACCTTCTCATGGGTACTCTCATGGATATCAACGACTTTACAGATGCCAACAAAGATGTTCTTATCGCAGGTGGTGTTCCAGCAACTGGTCGCCCAGTCCTTATGGGAATTACCAAAGCCTCACTTGAAACAAATAGTTTCTTGTCAGCTGCTTCCTTCCAGGAAACAACTCGTGTCCTTACAGATGCGGCTATCCGTGGTAAGAAAGACCATCTCCTTGGTCTCAAGGAAAATGTTATCATCGGTAAAATCATCCCAGCTGGTACAGGTATGGCTCGCTACCGTAACCTTGAACCACAAGCAGTCAACGAAGAATCTCTCCTTGCAGATTCACAAGAGGAAGAGCAAGTGGATGTCCAAGTAGAAACTGTGGAAACAAGTGAATAATCTTATTTAGTTAAAAGAGGGGCTTACCCCTCTTTTGGCATGTTTAGGCACTGAAAATTATATGTAATTTTTCTGAAAAAATAATAATAAATTGAAATTAAGTTAACTTATTTTTATGTCTCAAAATGATGAGCATAATGCTTTGATTTTAAGTATAATAGTGCTAAAATAAGACGTTGCAGTTTAGGTTTTTTTGAAAAAAACAATGCATAAAATATAACAATATATACACTCCCTAAAGGGTATTGGAGGTAAAATCATGAAAAATGATCTGTTTAACGACCGAATTAGTCGATTTTCGATTCGTAAGCTTCATGTAGGAGTTTGCTCGGTCTTACTCGGAACGTTGGTAATGCTCGGAACTGCTACAGGTGTCGGAGCTGATGAAGTAAAAGAAGAAAAAAACAAGTTGATGGAGTTGCAGCTACAACAGAAGCAGCCAAAGCAGATGCTCCTGTAACTACAGAAGCAGCCCCTGCTAAAGAAGTAACGTATCAAGCAGAAGCAGCCCCTGCAGTTTCAACTGAAGTAAAACCTGAGCTTAAGACTGAAAAGTTGTCAGCTTATGTTGCTGAAATTGAAGCAAACGTGGCAAATGGTAAATACAGCAACAAGACAGACGAGAGTGTTGAAATTCTTAAAGTAGCTCTTGCTAATGCTAAAAATGCACTTACTTCTGCTACAAGTCAATCTGAGTTGGATGCAGCTTATCAATCACTTGTAACAACTGTCAATGCTAAACTTAAAAATAAAGAAAAAGTTGTAGCTGAAGAAAAAGTAGCAACTGCTGATAAGACAGAAGCAACAACTGGAAAACCTGCAGAAAACACAAAACCAGCTGAAGGTACAAACTCAATTGCGAATACAGGTAAAAATGACCCTCGAAATGGTAAAGAGATTGATAAGAATACTGCCTTCCGTGCAGATACTGCAACAGCTACTGGAATTGGTGCAGACGTTGTAGATGCAACTTCAACTCCAAAAGTTGAAAAACCTGGCTTTACAACAGATGTTGATCCCAAATCTATGACTAGCCAAATCGCTTGGTTGGACTTTGGAGATGTAGCCAACTGGACAGGAGCAAAAACAATCCAAGTCGCTAAAAATGAACTTAAACCAAATGAGCTAACAGAGAGCTTAGCACTTCAAGTTGGGGCTACCTATACCAAGGAAATCATGCCTGGCTATGTAGTCACTGTAAAAGTTAAATCTTTGAAACCATTCCAAGCGACTGAAATCTATAAAAACGGATGGAAGATCAAGGGGCTACAGAAGCAGAAAAAGCGACCTATGATCCAAATGCTAAAAATGGCTATGTAAGTAAAGTTACTTCACCAATTGCTAGGCAATATTTTAATGATGGCAAAGAAGCCGACGTTATCGCTGATGCCCAAACTCGTTGGAGTGAAATCAAACTAGAAAACGTTGATACCAAAAACAAGAAGACGACCATGGGTTCTGCATATAATGGTGGGAATATTGGGGTTCAATTTGAAATCTCTGCAACCTTCCGTGGCAAGACAGTGAAGCCAGCTGTTGTCATGGCTGATGGCGAGTCTGCTAACCCTGGTGAATTTGTTATGTTCACTACCAACGGACAAGGTTGGCAGCACATTGGGGAATGGAAGAAGTTTAACAGACCAGCCACCTCTGTACCTTATCAACCACAAGATGCAGAAAACCTTTTGGGACCTACACCTAAATATAATAACATTAACCTAAGACAACTTCGTGATTCTACTGAAGTTGGACCAGAAAAGAAACCAGTAGCCTGGAAGTACTTTGGAAATCCTGACAAAGTGACGGGTGGTCTAGGAACTGGTATCTTTGGACCAAACATTTCTGAAGGGGAATAGAACAGTTCCGCTTGTGATGACACGCGGGGCTTCTGAAGTGGGACTTTATATCGCTTCTGGCGGTAAACAGTCAGCTATGCTGGGATTCTTCCCAATTGATGAAGGAGACGCTCCTGAGTCATACGGTAAGGCTATGCATACTATTGCAACTGTAGATGGCGTAACTGGTGCTAAAGTAAATCAACCGTATATTGGTAATGTGAGCCCGGATATGGATGAGAATACGTCTCTCGATTGGTTCGGTGATGATAAGACAACTACGGCCGATGAAGGAATTAACCAATTGCTTCCAGATGAACTCAAAGGGACAACCAATGAGATGATCAAGATGGACCGTACACGCCCAGGTAACTACAAGCTGTCAGTTCAAGCCCATTTAGATGGAGCTTCAGAAGCTTATATCTATGGTTGGGTAGACTTTAACCAAAATGGTGTCTTTGACGAAGATGAACGCTCTAATCTTGCAAAAGTGACCCAAGATGGTACAGTCGAGTTGACCTTTGCAAACAGCAAGACTTACATCGATCCTAGCGTCAACGAGCTTGGTGCTCGTGTCCGTATTGCCAAGAAAGCAAACGAGATTGAAAGCCCAACGGGAATGGCCTTTTCAGGGGAAGTAGAAGACTTCAAGACTCAAATCACCCACCCACCTAAAGGGGAATTCAAGGAAACTTCTGGTCCTCAAGCTACTAAACAAACAGCAACAGTAACCTTTACAGCACGTGGAGAGCACAAGTATCAACGTAACTCTCAGGCAGTCATCGACGAAACTGTAGAACCATACATCGTTGATAAAGATGGTAACCGTGCAACTCTTGATGCAGATGGTTACTATGTCGTTCCAGGTCAAGGTAAATACAAGATCACTGCCAACGGTAAAGACGTAGACGTTGAGTTTATCCCAGAAGATAACTTCCTAGGAACTGCAGATGGTATCTCTATCCGTCGTGTAGATAACAATGGTTACGATACGGGTTGGTCATCAAAATTCCCAGACAAAGAACCAAACATTAATGGTCAGTTGAATACTATGGATGGTCAATACGTTCCAACAGTCACTCCGATTGAAATCGAAGGGGTTGACAAGACATCGACTGATATTCAAGGTGCAACTCAAAAAGAAACACCAACCTTTAATACAACTGCTACTAACTTAAATGGTGATAAGATTGCGGTCACTCCAAGCGCAGAATATCCTGCTAAGTTGGTAGACCCAGCAACTGGTCGTACTACTGATGAGACGTCTGTAACAGTAGCTGGAGAAGGAACATACACGATCAACCCTTCAACAGGTGAAGTGACTTTCACTCCAGAACCAGACTTTGTCGGAACAACTAAAGGTATTGAAGTTATATTGTCAGCGCCAGTTGGTCGAAACAAGATGGTAAAATTCAAGAGGAGTACATTAAGACTGCTACGGCCAAGTACACTCCAACTGTAACTCCAATTACAATCACTCCAACAGACAAGGTTTCTGCGGATGTTCAAAATGTTCCTCAAACACAAACACCAACCTTTGATTTGAGTAACGACAAGACTGCGAAAATCACAAGCAAGAAATTGGTAGATCCAGCAACAGGTCAACCTACTGATGAAACAACTGTGACTGTTCCAAGAGAAGGAACATACACAATCGATCCTACTACAGGAGCGGTAACTTTCACTCCAGAACCAGACTTTGTCGGACCAGCCAAAGGTGTTAAGGTTCAAGCAACTGCAACTATCACAAACGCTAATGGTAAGACTGCAACCATTACTTCAGATGCGACCTACACACCAACGGTTGTGCCAGCAGTTCCAACTGCAAGCCCTGCAACTTCAAAAGATATCCAAGGTGCGACTCAAACTGGTACACCAACCTTTGCAGGAACAACTGTTCAAGTAAATGGTGAAGATAAAGCTATTACCATTAAAGACAATAGCTACACATTGCTAGATAAAGATGGTAACGAAGTTTCAAGCACACCAGCTTATGCTGAAGATGGAACAACACCAATCGGTACATTCACGATCGACCCAGCAACTGGTACTGTAACATTCACACCAACTGATAAGTCTTATACAGGTAAAGTAACCCCTGTTAAGGTTCAAGCTGAAAGCTCAAACGGAATCAAGGTGGGTACAACTTACACACCTGAGATTGTTCCAGTAACACCAACTGCGACACCAGCAGAAACAACAGACATTCAAGGCGCAACTCAAAAAGGTAAGCCTGAATTCAAGGGTGGAACTGTGACTGTTGATGGAGTAGAAAAAACTGTTCCAATCAACGAAGCTGTTCCAGCGACATTTGACGATGGAACAACAACTAAGACCGTTGAAGGTGTTGGTACATACACAGTAGCAGCTGATGGAACAGTAACATTTGTTCCTGAAAAATCATTTGTTGGTAAGGCTCCTGCTGTAACAGTTGTTCGTGAAGATATGAACGGAACAAAAGCTTCTGCAACATATACACCAACAGTAACGCCTGTAACCCCAACAGCTGAAGATGTAACTTCAACAGATATCCAAGGTAAGACACAAACAGGTAAACCTAAGTTTACAGAAGGTGATCCAAGTGTACCAATGGACGATGATACACCTGCAACCTTCGAAGATGGTTCAACAACTAAGACTATCCCAGGTGAAGGAACATACACAGTAGCACCAGACGGAACTGTAACCTTCGTGCCAGAAAAATCATTCACAGGAACAGGAACAGGCGTGACTGTTAAACGTGTAGATAAGAATGGTACACCAGTAACAGCTAAGTACACACCAACAGTAACTCCGGTAACACCAACAGCTGAAGATGCTACTTCAACTGATAAACAAGGTCAAACACAATCAGGTAAACCAACATTCACACCAGGTAACTCAGACGTGCCAATGGATGATGATACACCTGCAACCTTCGAAGATGGTTCAACAACTAAGACTATCCCAGGTGAAGGAACATACACAGTAGCACCAGACGGAACAGTTACATTCGTACCAGAAAAATCATTCACAGGAACAGGAACAGGCGTAACTGTTAAACGTGTAGATAAGAACGGTACACCAGTAACAGCTAAGTACACACCAACAGTAACACCAGTAACACCAACAGCTACTCCAGCTGAATCAGTAGCACCTCAAGGTGTGGTTCAAACTGGTACTGTTACATTCACAGAAGGTGACCCAGTTGCACCAATCGACAAGGATACGATTACTCTTCTTGACGAAAATGGTCAACCATCTACATCAGTAGTTGCTAAATCACCAGAAGGTAAAGAAATCGGTACTTTCACAGTTGATAAAGCAACAGGTGTTGTAACATTCACACCAACTGACAAGTCATACTCAGGTGATGTTGTTCCAGTTAAGGTTCAAGCTAAAGATGCTAACGGTACTGCAGTAGAAACAACTTACACACCTAAGATTACTCCAGTAGTTCCAACAGCAGAACCAGCAACTTCAACAGATATTCAAGGTAAAACACAAACAGGTAAGCCTAAGTTTACAGAAGGTGATCCAAGTGTACCAATGGATGATGATACACCTGCAACATTTGAAGATGGTTCAACAACTAAGACTATCCCAGGTGAAGGAACATACACAGTAGCACCAGACGGAACTGTAACCTTCGTGCCAGAAAAATCATTCACAGGAACAGGAACAGGCGTGACTGTTAAACGTGTAGATAAGAACGGTACACCAGTAACAGCTAAGTACACACCAACTGTTACACCAGTAACACCAACAGCAGAACCAGCTACAACTATTGGACCAAAAGGTAAAGAACAGTCTGGTAAACCAACATTCAAGGAAGGCGATAGCCGTGTCCCAATGAATGATGATGTTCCAGCTACATTTGACGATGGTTCAACAACTAAGACTATTCCAGGTGTTGGTACTTACACAGTAGCACCAGACGGATCAGTAACCTTCAAACCAGAACCTGAATTTACAGGAACAGCTCCATCTGTTACAGTTGTTCGTGAAGATATGAACGGAACAAAAGCTTCTGCAACATACACACCAACAGTAACACCAGTTACTACATTTGTAGATAAAGAAGGTAAAGCAATTCCAGGATATCCAACAGAAGACGGTGAAAATCCTAAGAAAGATATTCCAGGATACCGCTTCGTAGAGACTAAGAAACTTCCAAACGGCGACACAGAACATGTCTACGAAAAAGTGAAGACTAGTCACAAGGATAAAGACGGAAATGAAATTCCAGGATATCCAACAGAAGACGGCGAAAATCCTAAGAAAGATATTCCAGGATACCGCTTCGTAGAGACTAAGAAACTTCCAAACGGCGATACAGAGCACGTTTATGAGAAGGTTAAGACAAGTCACAAGGATAAGGAAGGGAACGAAATTCCAGGTTATCCAACAGAAGATGGTGAACAACCGAAGAAAGATATTCCAGGATACCGCTTCGTAGAGACTAAGAAACTTCCAAACGGCGATACAGAGCACGTTTATGAGAAGGTTAAGACAAGTCATAAGGATAAGGAAGGCAACGAAATCCCAGGTTATCCAACAGAAGATGGTGAACAACCGAAGAAAGATATTCCAGGATACCGCTTCGTAGAGACTAAGAAACTTCCAAACGGGGACACAGAGCACGTTTATGAGAAGGTTAAGACTCCAGATCCAGATCCAGAGCCAACTCCAGATCCGAAACCAACTCCAGATCCAGAACCAACTCCAGATCCAAAGCCGACTCCAGATCCAGAACCGACTCCAGATCCAAAGCCGACTCCAGATCCAGAACCGACTCCAGATTCAGAAAAACCAGAAGCTCCAGTTAAACCAGCTCCAGCTAAGGAAAATACTCCTCAATTGCCAAACACAGGTACTAAGGATAATGTTAGCCTTGCTGCCCTTGGTTTAGTAGGTGTCTTGAGTGGATTTGGACTTATGGCTCGTAAAAAGAAAGAAGACTAATCAACTCTGTAAAGTAGTGAGAAAGTCACCTTTCTAATTAAAAACTAGTGCATCCAAGGATGTACTAGTTTTTTTAATCTCTTTGCTGCTTGTCTTAAGGATAGAACTATGCTACAATCTTGTAAAGCAAACAAGGAAGTCAAACTATGAAAAGTGAATACCAAAAAATGATTGCGGGGGAACCTTATCACCCGTTCGATCCAGAACTTCGTGCTCTAGCACAAACAGCACGACAAAAGCAAGCCTCCTTTAATGAAGAAGTCGATCCAGTAAAAGGTATGGAAATCATCAAAGGATGGTTTGGTTCTACTGGTGAAAATCTCTATGTCAATACTCGTTTGGTGGTAGATTATGGTGTCAATATTCATTTGGGAGAAAATTTTTATTCCAATTGGAATCTAACCATGTTGGATGTTTGTCCAATTACCATTGGTGACAATGCTATGATCGGTCCTAACTGCCAGTTTTTAACACCTCTTCATCCCCTGGATTCCGACGAACGAAATTCGGGTTTAGAATTTGGAAAACCAATCACGATTGGTAAAAACTTCTGGGCAGGAGGTGGCGTGATTGTCCTTCCAGGCGTTACACTAGGTGATAACGTTGTTGCAGGAGCAGGAGCTGTCATTACTAAATCTTTTGGCGACAATGTAGTCCTTGCAGGAAATCCAGCACGAGTTATCAAGGAAATTCCAGTTAAAGAAAACTAAAAGAACAGCGAAAAGCTGTTCTTCTTATTTGTAAATGATTTTACTTATCAATAGTGTTAACTAGGTTTAAGAAAACTTTCAGAAAAAATTTAGGTTATTTTTAGGGGGTTTCTATAGAATGATACTAAGTAAAATGAAGATGAGGAAATGAGTATGAAAGCAAAAAATGGACATTCCTATTAACGAGTATAGCAACTCTAGTACTGGTGACAGCTTGTACCCAGTCAACTTCAAATACAACAGCTAGCAATACCGCAACAACAATGGCGTCCACTACAGCTGCTAAGAAAACTAGCTATTTCACAGACAAGGACTACGATACTTCCTACGATGAAAAGACGGCAGCAACTGTAACTCTGTCAGGATCAACAGGGACGGTATCTGGTGACGGAGTTGCCGTATCAGATTCTACCGTCACCATCTCTAAGTCAGGAACCTATGTGATTTCTGGACAATCTGATGGTGTTCAAATCAAAATTGCAGCTGAAAAAACAGATGATGTGCATCTCGTACTAAACGGTGTGACTATGACTAATACCAATGCTGCTATTTCTGCAAAATCAGCTGGTCATGTTTACTTAACTCTAGCAGATGGGACAACCAATAGCCTATCAGATTCAGCTTCTAATAGTGACGAAAAGGCAGACGCGGACCTATTCTCTAAAGTGGACTTGACCATCAATGGTAAAGGAACTCTCAATGTAGATGGCAAGAAAAATAATGGTATCAAGGCCAACGATACACTTCACATCACAGGTGGAACCTACAATATCACAGCAGTTGGAGATGCCTTTAATGTCAATGATGAACTCAACATCACTGGAACGACCATGACTATCGATGCTAAGGAAGACGGGGTCAAGGTAGATAATGATGACGATACATCTGTTGGAACCATGTATCTCTCTGACAACACTATAACCGTTACTGCTGGTGATGATGGTATCCATGCATCAGGTGATTTGGTTATCGATAGCGGTACCTATACTGTTAAATTCTACAGAAGGGCTTGAAGGTAAGTCTATCACTATTAACGGTGGAGATATTACTATATATGCGATAGATGATGGTGTTAATGCAGCCAACAAAAATGCCCAACAAAGTGAAATTTTCTTTACCATGAATGGTGGGAACTTGACAGTTGAAGTTGGTCAAGGGGACACAGATCCAATTGACTCAAATGGAAACATTACAGTTACTGGCGGGACTATTAAAATGACTGGTCAAACAGGATTTGACTTTGACGGAACAGCGACCTACACAGGTGGAGATATCTATCTCAACGGTGAAAAACAAACTGAAATCGTCAATTCTATGCATGGAGGCGGTGGCCCTGGTGGTCAACCATAAAAGAAAACTCTCCCTCCTCGAAAGAGAAGGGAGAGTTTTTATGTATTTAGGACGAAAAAGAATTATTCTCCGTCTTTTTTAAAGATGTTTTTTACTCCAGATACTGCACCTTCGACAGCTTCTTTAGCATCTTCAGCAACTTCTTTAGCTTTTGAAGCTACTTTTTCTGCAGCTCCTTCAGCTTGAGTTTTTGTATCGCCAGTAAGTTTACCAAAACCTTCTTTAACAGAACCTTTAGCTTGGTTGAATTTTTCTTCGATTGACATGGGGGTTACCTCCGATAATGTATTGTATTATCTAAATCAAATCAGATAATGAACTAAGTATATACCCATTATTATCAAAAAGCAAAAAAACTGATACGAAAAAGTATCAGTTTTTTTAATAAGTTACAACATTTAATTGGCCTTTATCATATTCAGCAATAAAGATATTAGAAACGTCTTCGAAACCTTCTTCTTTTAATTTTTCTGTTAGCCATTCTTCAGATTTGCCAATGGTTTCTAAGATTTCAACTTGGACAACACCATCGGTAATCACAGGGTATTTAGGGTTTTCATCACCCATTTTTACGACAATTAACTGCCCGTTTTGTTCAATTACAGCTCGCTTGACGTCTTTTAGTTGGAAGATTCCTTGAGAACGTAATTTAAGAGCAACATCAGCTGCAGCTAGACCTTTTGAACGACAGGCTTCAGGATCTAATGTTCCATTTTTTATGATAATAGTTGGTTTCCCGTCAATTAAGTGTTTGAAAAAGGAAATATTGGTATTCAACCATTTAAGGAGCAGGATGAGAATAGTCCAGATGATAAGGATAACAATGTATTGGATGATGGTGATAGAACTATTGTAGATAACCCCACCGATAATACCCCCGAGAACAAAGTTCTGGATTTGATCTACTGCAGAACTTGGTGCTAAATTTCCTTTACCTGTTACGTTAATAACAAAAACTAGAGACAGAAGCCCCAAGGCTAATTTAATTGCAATCGTAGCAAAAAAGCTTATCATTTTTCAACCTCCACGAGTTCAACATCTGATTTATAGAGTTCCATTTTTTCTAATAAATAGCTATCTTGGTCAGTCCCGCTAATGGCACGATAAAAATTGTTGCCAACCTTAATAATCGCCCCATCAGTCACTGCTGATGTGTTGACATAAACATTTTTCTTATCAACACCTAACTCTTTTGATACAATTTCGATGAAGTGCAAGGAACTACGAAATTGATTATCATTGGATTGGCTGTTTTGAAAATTCGTAATGCTAATCAATACAAAAGCAATTAAGGTCAAAATAGAAATGAGCGATAATTCACGGAACTTACTCCCTCTTTTATCTTTGAAAGCCTTAAATGCAAAGAATCCAGTCACAATCACTAAGAATGTCGACACAATAATCATGGTCCAATTCTGTTGACTAATCTGACTGAGAACATAGTCATATGAATAGAATTTCATAAGATTTCTCCTTTTTTTAAATTCAATCTATTATAAACTAATTCCTAAGTTTTAGCAATTTTTGTTAGTAGAGGAAAAAAAGCATTTAATGGTTGTTTACTACTTAAGGTAGGTTTTTTTCTGATTTGACTTAGCCTCCCGTCTTGACTTTCGTTTTGGCTTTTTGTTATAATAGTAAAAAAATTTAGAGGAGGTATTCTATGATTCAAAAACATGCTATTCCTATTTTTAGAGTTTGACGATAATCCTCAGGCAGTCATCATGCCCAATCACGAAGGATTAGATTTACAATTGCCAAAGAAGTGCATCTATGCATTTTTTTGGAGGAGGAGATTGACCACTATGCTCAGGAAGTAGGGGCGGATTGTGTTGGTGAGTTCGTTTCTGCCACCAAGACTTATCCAGTCTATGTCATGGACTACAAAGGCGAAAAAGTTTGTCTAGCCCAAGCTCCTGTCGGTTCTGCTCCAGCGGCCCAGTTTATGGATTGGTTGATTGGCTACGGTGTGGAGAAAATCATCTCTACTGGTACTTGTGGAGTCCTAGCCGATATTGAGGAAAATGCCTTTCTCGTCCCTGTTCGCGCTCTGCGAGATGAGGGTGCCAGCTACCACTATGCAGCGCCTTCTCGTTATATGGAGATGCAGACTGAGGCTATCTCTGCCATTGAGCAAGTCTTGGAACAAAGAGGCATTCCTTACGAGGAGGTTATGACCTGGTCGACAGACGGTTTTTACCGAGAAACAGCTGAAAAAGTTGCCTATCGTAAGGAAGAAGGCTGTGCAGTTGTGGAGATGGAGTGTGCAGCTCTTGCGGCAGTAGCCCAACTACGTGGGGTTGTCTGGGGAGAGCTGCTCTTTACCGCAGATTCCTTGGCAGATCTAGATAACTACGACAGTCGTGACTGGGGGGCAGAAGCTTTTGGCAAGGCCTTAGAACTCTGTCTTGAAATCGTTAGTCATATGTGACTGCTTTAACTATTTTATGGTACAATGTAGCTATGTTATTCAAATCATTTTCGGAAAAAATAAACACGACCTTGGGGCGTTTGTCACCTGCTCGTCGAATTTTTTTAAGTTTTGCTTTGGTTATTTTCGTGGGCTCTCTTCTTTTGAGTCTACCATTTGTACAAGAAACAAGCTCCCAAGCAACCTATTTCGACCATCTCTTTACAGCAGTATCTATGGTCTGCGTGACAGGACTCTTTACTCAACCAGTAGCTTCAACCTATAACATTTGGGGCCAGTTAATCTGTATGTTTTTAATCCAGATTGGCGGTTTGGGTCTCATGACCTTTATCGGGGTCTTTTATATTCAAAGTAAGCAAAAGCTAAGTCTTCGTAGCCGTGAAACAATTCTGGAGAGCTTTAGTTATAGAGAAACTCAGTCTTTAAAAGTTTTCATGCGTTCGATTTTCTTGACGACTTTTCTCGTTGAAGGCCTAGGAGCCGTCCTGTTAAGTTTTCGTTTGGTTCCTGAATTTGGATGGGGCCGAGGGATTTTTACCTCTATCTTCGTAGCTATTTCAGCTTTCTGTAATGCTGGATTTGATAATTTTGGAAGCACAAGTTTAGTAGCTTTTCAAACTGATCCTTTGATTAATCTAGTGCTTGCTGCTTTGATCATCACAGGTGGTCTAGGGTTCATGGTTTGGTTTGACCTGGCCACGCAGTTGAGCAAGAAAAAACGGCGGCTTCGCTTCCATACCAAGTTGGTTCTCTTCTTGACAGCTGGAATTTTATTTACTGGAACAGTTTCAACCCTCTTGATAGAGTGGAACAATCCGGGAACGATTGGCAATCTCAGCATCCCTGATAAATTGCTGGTCAGCTTTTTCCAAACAGTCAGCATGAGAACGGCAGGTTTTGCTTCTATTGATTACACCCAGGCTCGGCCTGTTACTTTGCTGATTTATATCTTACAAATGTTTCTCGGTGGGGCGCCTGGTGGAACAGCCGGGGGGCTTAAAATCACAACCTTCTTTGTATTATTGGTCTTTGCACGCAGTGAACTTTTAGGATTACCCCATGCCAATGTAGCTCGGAGAACAATTTTACCTCGGACAGTCCAAAAATCATTCAGTGTCTTTATTATCTTCTTGATAACTTTTTTATCAGGTTTAATCTTAGTAGGAATAACAGCTGAGGGGAATCCGCGCTTTATCTACATCATGTTCGAAACGATTTCTGCCCTTGCTACGGTCGGAGTAACTGCAAATTTGACACCAGAGTTAGGCAAATTAGCTCTTAGCATTGTCATGCTATTGATGTTTATCGGACGAATTGGGCCACTGACACTATTAGTTAGTTTGGCTGAGTATCAACCAGATAAGAAAGATATGATCCACTATATGAAAGCAGATATTACCATAGGATAAGAAAGGATAAACTATGTCAGATCGGACAATTGGAATTTTAGGTTTGGGTATTTTTGGGAGTAGTGTACTTACTGCTCTCGCTCAGCATGATATAAATATAATCGCCATTGACGACCATGAGGAGCGAATCAATCAGTTCGAACCTGTCTTGGTACGTGGAGTTGTTGGAGATATAACAGATGAAGAGCTCTTGCTCTCGGCAGGAATTGATACCTGCGATACAGTTGTGGTGGCAACTGGGGAAAATTTAGAATCTAGTGTGCTTGCAGTCATGCATTGCAAGAGCCTAGGAGTACCAACTGTTATTGCTAAGGTTAAAAGCCATACAGCAAAAAAAGTCCTTGAAAAAATTGGCGCAGATTCAGTCATTTCACCAGAGTTTGAAATGGGGCGCTCATTGGCACAGACTATTTTATTTAATAACAGCGTTGATGTTTTTCAGTTGGACAAAAATGTCTCTATTGTTGAGATGAAAATTCCACGGTCGTGGGCAGGTAAGAGTCTAAGTGAACTTGATCTTCGAGGACAATACAATCTCAATATTCTTGGTTTTCGTGACTATGAAAATGCTCCTCTAGACGTTCAGTTTGGTCCAGATGATCAATTGAAAGCTGATGGCTATATGATGGCAGTAATCAATAACCAATATTTGGATAATCTAGCACACCTCAATGATTAAAAAAAGAAATGACTATTCTTTTTTTCTAGTGACTATTGAGTCAATATAAGTATTTTTATAAGAAGGATTTAAGAAAAATTTTAACTTTTTCTTAATCCTTTTTAATTTTAGGAGATTATACTAGAGCTATCAAAAAAAGAAAACTCTAAGGAGAATCCTATGAAATTCAATCCAAATCAGAGATATACTCGTTGGTCTATTCGCCGTCTCAGTGTCGGTGTTGCTTCAGTTGTTGTAGCTAGTGGCTTCTTTGTCCTGGTCGGACAACCAAGTTCTGCGCGTGCTGATGTGGTCAATCCGACCCCTGCTCAAGTCATGCCAGATGCAGATTCGGTGAGTGAAAAGAGCAACTTACCAGCAGAGGCTCTAAAAAAAGCAGTCGATGTAGCTCTTCCTTCAGAACAATCAGACACAGTATCTAAAGTAAGCTTGGATTCTACAAGCTCTCCAGAAAAAGCGGACGCAAATGCTAAAGATCCAGTAGTAGCACCAAAAGAAGAAGTGCAAGCACAACCTGACTCTAAGAAACAAACAGAAGATGCAGTTAAACCTGTAGAAGGTCCTACGTCTACAGTTTCTGGGCAAGATCGTGACGTAAGTGAAGCGCAACCAGCAACTACCCCAGCTGAAGTACAAAAAGGCGTGGCTGATAACACCAAAGACTCAGTAGACATCCCGGCTAGCTACCTTGACAAAGCCAATTTCCCAGGACCATTTACAGCTGGTGTCAACCAAGTCATTCCATACGAATTCTTCGCTGGCGACGGTATGTTGACTCGCCTTATCTTGAAAGCCTCAGACAAGGCCCCATGGTCAGACAATGGAACAGCAAAAAATCCTGCTCTCCCACCAGTAGAGAAATTGGGTAAAGGCCTTTACTTCTATGAAGTAGACTTGGCAGGCACCCAAGGTAAATCTGACAAAGAGCTTCTTGACCTCTTGAAACAAAATGGTACTCAAAGTTATCAAGCTACTATTAAAGTGTACGGTGCGAAAGATGGTAAGGCCGATTTGAGTAACCTTGTAGCGACTAAGGATTTGGATATCGACTTGAATGGCTTGACTACTCCAGCTGAAGTTCAAAAAGGTGTGGCTGATAACACCAAAGATACAGTAGACATCCCAGCTACTTACTTGGACAAGGCCAATTACCCAGGTCCATTCACAGCCGGTGTTAACCAAGTTATCCCATATGAATTCTTCGCTGGTGACGGCATGTTGACTCGCCTTATCTTGAAAGCATCCGATAAGGCCCCATGGTCAGACAACGGTTCGGCTAAAAATCCTGCTCTCCCACCAGTAGAGAAATTGGGCAAAGGCCTTTACTTCTATGAAGTGGATTTAGCAGGCACCCAAGGAAAATCAGATAAAGAGCTTCTTGACCTTTTAAAACAAAATGGAACGCAAAGTTATAAAGCTACTATTAAAGTGTACGGAGCTAAAGATGGAAAACCTGACTTAACAAATCTCGTAGCGACTAAGGATTTGGATGTCAACTTGAACGGCTTAACTACTCCAGATGAAGTGCAAAAAGGCGTGGCAGACAATACTAAAGACACAGTAGATGTTCCAGCTTCTTACTTGGACAAGGCCAATTACCCAGGCCCATTCACAGCCGGTGTTAACCAAGTTATCCCATATGAATTCTTCGCCGGTGACGGTATGCTGACTCGCCTGATCTTGAAAGCTTCTGATAAAGCCCCATGGTCAGACAACGGTTCAGCAAAAAATCCAGCCCTCCCACCAGTAGAGAAATTAGGCAAAGGTCTCTACTTCTATGAAGTGGATTTGGCTGGCACTCAAGGTAAATCAGATAAAGACCTTCTTGACCTCTTGAAACAAAATGGTACTCAAAGTTATCAAGCTACCATTAAAGTGTACGGTGCGAAAGACGGCAAAGCTGACTTAACAAATCTCGTAGCGAATAAAGATTTGACTGTTAATTTGAATGGTTTGACCACACCAGCTGAGGTGCAAAAAGGTGTGGCTGACAACACCAAAGACACAGTAGATGTCCCAGCCACTTACTTGGACAAGGCTAACTTCCCAGGACCATTCACAGCCGGTGTCAACCAAGTCATTCCATACGAATTCTTCGCTGGTGATGGCATGCTGACTCGCCTGATCTTGAAAGCTTCTGATAAAGCCCCATGGTCAGACAACGGCTCAGCTAAAAATCCAGCTCTTCCACCAGTAGAGAAATTGGGCAAAGACCTCTACTTCTATGAAGTAGACTTGGCTGGCACCCAAGGTAAATCAGATAAAGAGCTTCTTGACCTTTTAAAACAAAATGGAACGCAAAGTTATAAAGCTACTATTAAAGTGTACGGAGCTAAAGATGGAAAACCTGACTTAACAAATCTCGTAGCGACTAAAGATTTGACTGTTAATGTGAACGCTTCAACCACTCCAACTCAGATTAAAGAGTCTATTGTTAACAATGTCAAAGACATGATTGATGTTCCGGCTAGCTACCTTGACAAGGCTGATGTTCCTGGACCTTTCTTGGCTGGTGTCAACCAAGTCATTCCTTACGAAGCTTTTGGTGGAGATGGAATGTTGACCCGCCTTATCTTGAAAGCCTCTGACAAGGCCCCATGGTCAGACAATGGAATGGATAAAAATCCTGCTTTATTGGCACTTGAAGGCTTGGCTAAAGGCCAATATTTCTACGAAGTAGATTTGAATGGTAATACGGTTGGTAAAGATGGTCAGGCCTTACTTGAGCAACTTCGAGCTAACGGAACCCATACATATCTAGCTACTATTAAAGTCTATGGCTCTAAAGATGGCAAACCTGATTTGACCAATCTGGTTGCTACTCGTCAAGTAATGATTCGACTTCATGGTTCAGAAATGATGTCCAAAACTCCTCAAGAAGATCAGATGGCAATGCCTTCTTCTACGTCAGATTCAATGAACAAATGAAGGATATGACGAAGGAAGCCCAAGCTTCAGAGATGAGAATGGGTGATTCCATGGCTGAAACTAGGAAAAATGATGGGCAACCGATGCTACCAAATACTGGTGAAGCTCAAACGAATACAGCTGGACTTGGAGCCCTTGGCCTAGTCTTGGCAGGTCTTGTTGGATTTTTGGGTTGGAAAACCAAACGAGAAGATTAAGATTCAAATCATTTAAACATTACGGAAAATAGTGTTATACTAAAGCAAGTATAACACTGTTTTTGTCAAAGGAGTGTCAGATGAAAAAGACAATTTTGTTGGTTGATGATGAGATAGATATTCTAGATATTCAAAATCGCTATCTTTTACAGGCGGGTTATGATGTTTTAGTTGCTCATGATGGTAAGGAAGGATTAGAACTTTTTAGAAAAAAATCTATCGACCTCATTATCACGGATATCATGATGCCTAATATGAACGGTTATGATTTCATCAGTGAAGTTCAGTATATTGCTCCTGATCAACCCTTTCTCTTTACAACTGCTAAGACAAGCGAACAGGATAAGATTTATGGATTAAGTTTGGGGGCAGATGATTTTATAGCTAAACCGTTTAGCCCACGGGAATTAGTTTTAAGAGTGAATAATATCTTGCGCCGTCTTAGTCGTGGCGGAGAGACCGAGCAGATTGAGTTTGGTGACTTGGTGATCAACCATGTGACTCATGAGGTTCGCATTGGGGAACAGCCTTTGGATTTGACAGTGAAATCTTTTGAACTTCTATGGATATTAGCCAGCAATCCTGAGAGGGTCTTTTCAAAGACTGAACTTTATGAGAAGGTATGGCAAGAGGACTATGTGGATGATACCAATACACTCAATGTTCATATTCATGCTTTGAGACAAGAGTTGAGTAAGTATACGAATTTAAACACTCCTGCTATCAAACTGTTTGGGGATTGGGCTATAAGATGGAAAGACCGAGAGGAAAAAAATGAAATTAAAAAGCTATATTTTAGTGGGGTATCTAGTTTCGACTCTACTAACGATTTTGGTTGTTTTCTGGGCAATCCAACGAATGTTAATTGATAAAAGTGAAGTTTACTTTCTGGTTGGAATGACCTTGATTGCAAGTTTCATTGGCGCTGCAGTGAGCATCTTTCTTTTGTCGCCCGTTTTCTCTTCTCTGAAACATTTGAAAAAACAAGCTCAGAATATAGCTGGCAAAGATTTCAGCACAGAAATTGAAACCAAAGGGCCGATAGAATTTCAAGAGTTGGGCCAGGCTTTTAATGACATGTCCCGCAATTTACAAGATACCTTTCAATCACTTGATGAGAGTGAGCAAGAAAAAAGAATGATGATTGCTCAGCTCTCTCACGATATTAAAACTCCCATTACCTCCATTCAGGTTACTGTGGAAGGAATTTTGGATGGAGTAATCAAGGAAGAGGAACGACTCCATTACTTAACCACGATTGGTCGCCAAACCGAGCGTTTAAACAAGCTAGTCGAGGAGTTGGATGTTTTGACTCTGAACGCTCAGCCCCAAGATATAGCTGACGAAGAAGTCGAAGATGTGTTTTTAGATCAGTTGTTGATTGAGTCGATGAGTGAATTTCAACTTCAGATTGAACAAGAGGAGCGAGATGTCTACATTCAAGTAAAGCCTGAGTCTGCGAAAGTCAAGAGCTATTCTGACAAACTTTCTCGTATTCTAGTCAATTTGTTAAACAATGCATTTAAATATTCAGAACCTGGAACTAGGATTGAAGTTCTTGCTCAGTTAACAGAAGAAGAACTGATAATCAGTGTGAAAGACGAGGGTCAAGGTATTCTTCCTGAAGATTTGGAAAAAATTTTTAACCGACTTTATCGTGTAGAAACGTCGCGTAATATGAAAACAGGTGGTCATGGATTAGGTCTTGCGATTGCACAAGAACTGGCCCATCAGCTTGGTGGTAAAATCACAGCAGAAAGTCAATATGGCTTAGGAAGCAAGTTCACATTCTGCCTTAATTTGAAATAAAGGCGTAAAATCTCTTTACAAATCGACAGATTCATGATACAATAGCCTTCGTGTGAAATAGCGCAGGAAAGCATGAAGCTCGTCAACAGGTGTCTTATAACAAGTAACCTTGGCTGTTTAGGCGAAGGGCATCTGCACGAATCAGGGCTTTCTAAGTGACTATTTCCGCCGAAATTATATTTATATTAGGAGGACATACATATGTCACGTTATACAGGACCATCTTGGAAACAAGCTCGTCGCCTTGGCCTTTCACTTACAGGTACAGGTAAAGAATTGGCACGTCGTAACTACGTACCAGGACAACACGGACCAAACAACCGTTCTAAATTGTCAGAATACGGTTTGCAATTGGCTGAAAAGCAAAAACTTCGTTTCACTTACGGAGTAGGTGAAAAACAATTCCGTAACTTGTTCGTACAAGCTACAAAAATCAAAGGCGGAATCCTTGGTTTCAACTTCATGCTTCTTTTGGAACGTCGTTTGGATAACGTAGTTTACCGTCTTGGTCTTGCGACTACTCGTCGTCAAGCTCGTCAATTCGTAAACCACGGTCACATCCTTGTTGACGGAAAACGCGTTGATATCCCATCATACCGCGTGACTCCAGGTCAAGTAATCTCAGTTCGTGAAAAATCATTGAAAGTTCCAGCTATCCTTGAAGCAGTTGAAGCTACTCTTGGACGTCCAGCATTCGTATCATTCGATGCTGAAAAATTGGAAGGTTCATTGACTCGTTTGCCAGAACGCGATGAAATCAACCCAGAAATCAACGAAGCACTTATCGTTGAATTCTACAACAAGATGCTTTAATTTTAAGATATATGTTACAGAAAGCCTACAACAGTGGGCTTTTTTTGCTTTATCTTAAACCGTTGATTTCTGGGTTTGTTCAGTTATTTGTTCAGTTATAAACTTTTTAGTGCAGTTTCATAGAATGAGACTGCTTTTTTTGCGTTCTCTTTTGAGAGGTGACTATAAATGTCCATAGTCATGGATAAAGTGGAATGGCCTAAACGGTGCTGAAGCTCTTTGTAGGGTATTCCAGAGTTAAGCAATAAACTAGCGTGTGTATGTCTGAAGCCATGAAAACCTATATTAGTGACGTTTGCCCGTTTAAAATGGGTTCTTAGTCTAGTTTGTAAAGTTCGATTATTAGGGAATTCATGGATAAAGTCAGAGAATACGATACTTTCAGATTTACCTATTTTCCACGCTTCCTTAGTTTGTCTAAGTCTATACTGTTTCAACATACTAACAGTAGCTTGATCTATATCTATATCCCGTAGACTTGCTTTTGATTTTGGACTATTAGTTTCTTGCTTATAGTTTAAAGTCTTTGTGATATGTACAACAGAATTTTCTAAGTCAATATCAGACCAGGACAAGGCCAAAGCTTCATTGATACGACAACCAGTAGCAAGTAAAAACTTATAAAGTGTATTCTCGTAGTAATAACGAAACTTACCTAAGTTTAAACTATCGAGATAATCAAGAAATTTTTTTAAATCTTGGTTTTCAAAATGCTTTACTTTTTCTCGCTTTGCTTTTTGTGTGTTACGAGGTAATATTACCTCACGAGCAGGATTAAACGGTATAGCTTGCATAACTACACCATACTGCAAAATACGCTTATTTAAAGCGTGTAAGCTATCGTAGTATAGAAAAGCCCCTTCTTCCCCTTTATTGGTCTTGTCAGCAAGTTTATTGACTACATTTTGAATAAGTGGAGTAGTTAGTTTATCCAACTTATAAGAGCCAAATAAAGGTAAGATATGGTTATCTAGTAGTCTTCTAACGTTTAATTGTGTGTTAGGTTTTACTGTATGCTTGTAACTTTCCCACCATAAGGAAGCTAATTCCTTGTAAGTAGTAATATTTGAAGCCTGGAATCTAGTAGATCCATTTTGTAAAAAAGCAATTTCAGCTTCTTTTGTCTTTTGCTTAACTTCTTTTTTTGTCCTTCCTGTTATGCTTGTCTTTACATCTTTTCCAGTTACTTTATCAACACCAAGATAGACATTAGCACGATATACTATTGAACCGTCTTTTTTTGTGATTTGTTTTATTTGCATAGTATTCCTTTCCATCAGCAGGCAAGCAATTAGAAAAGGTTTTGAATTTATACCATGCTAGGAGCTACGAGAACCCCCTTATTTTCGATTTTAAGCAGTCAGACGGTAAAATGTACCAGAATAAGAAACAAGGCGGATATGGGGTTTATTATTCGCTTTTTTCTTGGTTTGTAAAATGATATTCATCTTTTTCATCTAATGGAAAGGGATATATCTGGTTTACTCCGAAAGTTTCATCAGAAGAGACTAGCAAGTTAAATATTAGGACTAGATTTCTATCCTTTACTTTCATATCTTCGTCTGATACAAATTGAACAAATCTTTTAAAGCGATTTTCTTGTTTTTTTGAAAAAGGGCTTCATCAAATTCTTTTTACAGTTGGGAGTTTTTGGTGTAATTTTTGAAGTTTCTCCCACTCTTCTTCCTGATTTAATAAATAAGTAAGAGGTACACCAAAATAATCTGCTAGTTGAGTAGCGTTTTTAAGAGTAATTTGACTTTCTCCATTTTCCCATTTTTGGAATCCTCTACGAGTTACACCTATTGCTTCTGCAACTTCTTCCTGCGTTACTTTCTTCTGTTTTCTTAATTCTTTAATTCTATTCATTTTATATTACCTCATTTTGATTATATCACAAAATAATCAAAAAGCTAACTATATTTCACATTTTCTGATATTTTTTTCTTGACAAGCTAACAGATGTACGCTATAATACATACAAAGCTAACAGATGTTAGCAAAAGAAAGGAGGAACTTCATTGCTTATTACCTCAACACAAGCAAAAGCAATCCGCCGAAAGCAGGCAGACAAGAAATTGACTGCAAAGCAAGCTGGCGAGGAAATAGGAGTTACACAAGTTACCTATCGAAAAATCCGAGACGGTGGCGAAGTAAAGCCAAGCATTTATCAAAAAGCCATGCAGTGGCTTGCTGAAGATTATTAGAAAGGAGCGAACTAATGGAAGATGATTTTAAGACAGTTACAAATGCCAAGGGCTTAGAAATTCTAAGTTTTTTTCAAGGATTTTTAAAAAGCTAGTTGAGAAAGACAGACAACTAGCTGAATATCTTTGTATGAACTACGAGATTTTGGAGAGCGAAGACCTGGGAGCATTTCTTGAAACAGTAGAACAGGGAATCAGCTGGATTCTAGATCTTGTCGAAAGTAAAGACTTGCTTTATAAACCCAAGTCAGGGAAAAAAGCATGAAACAAGATAACTAAAAAAGTCACTTGCTCAAATTTTTGGACGAGGCGAGCAAGCGACAATACATTGGTATAGATATTTTTTTCTATATCTTGATTATAGCATAGAAAGACAAGGTAAACAATGGAAAAAACACATTTTGCTAGATTCATGCGTAGAGGTATGGAATTAGCTAGACAATTACACAGCAAAGAAATTCAACGTGAAGAATTTGATAGAGCCTGGAAAATATTAGGCGATCAAATCGAAAACGAAACGAAGAAAAACTAAGAAAACCGAAGAGCAGGCAAGCAATTAGAAAAGGTTTTGAAAAAAATGAGTGCTTACACGGCGAGTCTAGGCACTTGTTTAGAAAAAAAATGTGGGTGATTACCCACGAAACATCACTACAAACGTACGGTCACTTTGGGGCAATCGCCCAGCGTTTGGAGTGGTGATAATCATGTATAAGAAACGACAATTAAAAGGCCATCAAGGAAATTACACAAACACAGAAACAGAGGTAAAAAACATGGCAGAAACATCATACGAGAATTTAACTAGACGTATAGACAGAATTAGCGCAGAAATGCGAGAAATTAGCGAAAAAAATGGCATGAGGAAACTTTTGTTATTGGCAAATCAGACAAAATCTATTAAAGAAGATTTGTCCCGTTTACTTTGGATTGAACTTCCTGAATTGAATGAAAGCCATAAAATCGAGGCAGTATCTAAAAGCACTACGGGAATGTTTTTTCACCCTGGTATTTTTGAAATGGATGCTATGCGACAAGCTTTCTTTAAACGCCAAGCTAAGCACTTTTTTGACAACGAAGCAGAGCAACAGGCGTATATAGAACATGCTGAAAAGGAGTATTTAGAGGCTACTATAACCTTAAAAGAAATTCTTTTTAACTCTAAAAATGGAACTCAAAAAGTAAATAAAGATTGTCTTATAGAGAAGTTTGAGGAGGCAATGCAATGACACTAGATCCATATAACATAACACAAGTTAAATTTGATGCTCTAATAGATAGAGCAAAAGAGAAAATCCAAACTTATACCTTTTTTTAGTTGATTTTGTGAATAAAAAAAGTATCCCTTGAAGAAGTTAATGCCTTTGAAAAGATGGATTACGAATTAAAACAACTATATCTTAAGAATTACAAAAGCGAGGTCTTAATATGAATGAATTAGATTTAACCAATACACAGGCTTTTATCTTACTTTTTAGTTATAGGAGTAATATTCCTTTGTTTAAAAACTTATTGACAAAACGTATGGAAGTAAATCCTAAAAATCTATCAGAAAAATCAAGTAATGATTTAGATCCTTATTATGGGCGGTATATCCAACTTGGAATGGTTAGTAAAGGGGGCTAAGTATGTTTAGTTTGAGTAAAGAAAGCGAACAAGATTTAACAAATAGAATAAGCACAGTAGTGGAAAACTATCTAGCAGTCCGAGAAAGACCAAAACCACGACTAACTGGTTTAATGTCAGCACAGGAAGCCATGGACGAGTTAGATATAAAATACAAAACCTTGCAAAGGTGGGAAAGCGCAGGATTAAGGCGATATCAACCACCACTAGAAGATACTAGAAAAGTCTATTACAGAGTTACGGATATTCTCAAATTTTTAGGGGTGGAGCAATGCGATTTATTGAGTTAGTTTTATCAGCTGACAAATTAGCATTATTTGCCTTTCTCAAGTCTACCCCTACACAAGTTTGGAAGAATGGAAATCACTATAAGTTTGTGTACTACGAGCCAGTAGGTGAGGGACTTACAGATTTTCGGTACAAAGGCTTATATGTAACTATCAGAGATGATAAAAGCCATAAGGAAGGCTGGGAGCTAACTAGAACATTGGAAATTGCTTTGGCTAGTCCTAACTTGCTGACGATCCTGAAAGATTTAGAAGTAAACAAATCGACAGAGCAACGGCAGGGGCTTGGCGTGGAGTTAAAGGGTTGGGTTTTTGAACTGATTTGTAACGGTATTTACACCAGGTATGAGACGGCTACACTAGTCCGTTTACTATTTGTGAATGGCTACAGTTTTAGTCAGCTGATGGACTTGTTTTCTGCAATCGTTAAACGGAAAGAACTAGCCAGCTATTTCCTAGAAGTAGCAACTAAATTCTATAAGGAGGTGGCTTTTGAATAGTGAAGAAATTGTAAATAAAATCATTGAAGAGAATCAGCCAAGAACATTGCCTACCGTGGTGGACTTGACCCAAGCAAGGGAGACCAACAAGGAAAACAATAGCCTGAATCTAACACCTAAAACCAAAGGGAAAGGCTTCGCCATAACCTTGGACAATCTCAAGAAGATTTTAAGTGAAGATAGCAAGCTGAAAGGGGCTATACAGTACAACACATTTACTTATGAAATTGATGTGACAAAACCAACAAAGTTGAACGGTAGAATCTTAAGCGGTACAATAGATGATCTGATTATCAGAGAGATTAGGGCTTATATTGCTACAAAGTACAAGATAGATTATAAGAAAGGGGATATCGCCGATATTTTAGAAGTGGTAGCTGGAGAACATAGCTACAATCCTTTAAAAGACTATCTTGAAGCATGCGAAAGCGAGTATAAAGAATTAGTGAATCAGCGTGATCCTTTTACTATTTTAAGGAATTATCTCAATATCAAAGATGATGAATATAACCGCATTATCATGGACTTGTTTTTTCGTGGAGCAGTTGCAAAAGTGTTTGCTCCCGCTATTAAGTTTGATTTTGTGTTGGACTTGACTGGACGGCAGGGAGTAGGAAAGACCCAATTTTTTGAGGGACTATTCACTCACAAGTATTTTACAACCGTTGAAACTTTCACAGACAAAGACGATAAGGCTAGAATGGTTAGAAATTGGTGTGTATTTGATGATGAAATGGTGGCCAGTAAAAAGGCTAGTTTTTCAGAGTTGAAGAAGTTCATCACAGAAACTAAGCTAGAGTATAGACCGCCTTATGCTTCCAGTGATAGACGACTACCCAAGAATTTTATCATCGTGAGGGCAACCAATGACCATGATTATTTAAACGATCTGACAGGGGAAAGGCGCTTTCTAGTTGCAGAAGTCCACAAGGACACCGCCTATAAGGGCAGGAAGTGGACGGAAAAAGATCGCAGAGCCTTTTGGGGTGCTATGGTAGTAGCTTGGAAGTCTAACCAGTCTTTGACGCTGACAGACGAGCAGGAGAACCTGGTAAATGAGGTAAGAAGTAGGTACAAATTTGCTGATGAAACTCTTGAGGATTTGGAGCGTTATTTGGCTTTACCTTTTCCTAAAAATATGTACCATTACCCAGTTACAGACAGAACCAGGTATTACTATATCTATGACATGATGAACGAGGGTTATTTTAGAAATAGTAAAGGCGGAACTGTTGAACTTGACACAGACACCTATGGCGAACTAGTAGAACGTGACAAGATGACTATAAACCTATTCTTCCAAGAAGTCTATCTAACTGACAAAGCACCACCAAAGGATAAAGCAAAGGTTAAAAAGTACATGCAAAATAAAGAGGGATGGGAACACAAACGATCTTTAAAATTTGGAAAAAGCGTTAAACCTGGTTACTCAAAACCTAAAAGGTAGTTAGGGTAGTCACTAACATAAAAAATGACTACCTTTAAGAGGGTGGCTAGAACCTTTAAACAAAAGGATTTAAAAACAAGGGTAGTTTTAAAGATTTTACTGACTACCTCCCTAAACCCTGATACAATTGACTTTTTATATTAAAAAAAGTAGTTATTTTTAGATTATTTATAAAGTATATAGAGTAAATAAAGTATATAGAGTAAATAGAGTTAAGGTGTTTATTATTATTTTTTTGTGAGCAAGGTGACTACCTGACTACGCTTTTTTTGTAACCCCTTGGGGCTGTAAGGCGGAGGTGGTAGTCACTAGATATCCCAAAATGACTACCTTTTTAGAGAAAGGAGGATATATGAACGAATTACATAAAGGCTGGATTTATTTCTTAAATCGTGGTATAATTAAGAGTGTAAAGCTACCAGAATACGGTGACATTCGTTTGATAATTTCAGATGGCACTGTAACTATGGTTGAAGCTAAAAACACAAACAAAATTTTAAATACTGACTTTGAAAAACAAGAGGTAGGACATAAGACGTGAGTTACGTTTTTGTTCTACCTCTTTTGTTTTTTTGAGTTGGAGGAAAGAGGAAAAAAATGAAATTACAAGAAGCAAAGAAGATTTATTTTAGATTGTTACAAGATTATAACTTGTTTTATGACAGTAAGAACAAGCATTCAAATTTAATGCTTGAATTTGGTGCAAAAGGATAATTACTACAAATTTGGTTTAATTCCAGATCTAGCAGAATTATTACCAGAAAGAGATAAGAAAGCAGTATTAGAATTTACTGAAAGTATTATTGAATCTATTAAAGAATCTAGTAAAAAGCATGATGAATTTATAGATAAGATGAAAAATATTTTATCAAATAAATTTCTGACTAGTAGAGAAAAAGAAATCCAGGCTTTTAAAACTGCGTGAAGAAATTTTTAACAACATTGAATAAATTAGTTAAGAAGAATAAAAAAAGCTATACGATAAACAAGCAGAAGAATTTAGTTTAATCCAAGGAATTATGTCACAAGTAGAAGAAGCCTTGGCAGGCTTTTTACTGATAAGGCAGTTCTACCTAAAAAGTATTGATTTATATGGTAGCAACTTCGAATATATAGATGAAGCTTATAGTTTAGAATTTGCTAATAGATTATTCAAAAAAAGAACCAGAATTAGCTGATCGTATTATTATTACTACCAACGAAAAAGGTGAAGAAATGGCATACGGTAGACATAACGAAAAGTTCTTTGAAGAAATCGGTCATTTAAGGAAGTGGCATTTAGAAGAATACTGGAGAAGCAAAGGCTTTAAATCACTAGAAGAATGTTTAGCTAAGAATCACGAAGATTTAAAAAGAGCAAGAAGAATTAAAGCATATCGAAGAATTAAAAAAAGAATTTGCTTATCAAGAATTGATGAAAACAGAATCCGAAAGTGGACTATTGAAGAAAATTTTGAAAGGAATAACAAATGCAACAAATTAAAATAAAAGGCGCTATCATCTCAAACGATAGCATTCCAATGTATCAAGAAGCACAAAAAGAATATACCGCCTTAAAAAGATATTCAAATTCCATTCCCTGATAAACCTTTAGAGGTTATTATCAATTCTGGAGGTGGTGATGTTTTTACAGGTAGCGAAATCTATAGCATGTTAAAAAGTCATAAAGGACACGTTACTGTTAAAATCATAGGTGTTTGTGCTAGTGCTGCAAGTATGGTGGCTATGGCAGGAGATACTGTGGAGATGTCTCCTACTGGTTTATTCATGATCCATAATGCTATGGGGTGGACTTTTGGGAATACACAGGAACATGAAAAAAACAAATTAAATCACTAGAAGAAGCTAATGACAGTATTGCTAAAGCTTATCAGAACAAAACAGGCTTACCACTTTCTGAAATTCGTGACTTGATGAAAGAAGAAACATGGTTTTCGTGTGATAAAGCAATCAAGTATGGTTTTGTAGATAAGGAAATGTTTGTAAATAGTATTTCTCAATCAATGGTGGCTAGTGTTGTCCAACATTTACCAGAACGTTATCACTATGATTTTTATAGAAAATGTAATTAAGAAGAATCAGCATTTAATAAAGCGTGCTGAAGAACAGAAACCGAAAGCTACAAATCTACAATACGGTCAGAAGTTAATGATGTTAGATCCAACTGGGCGAACAATTAAAAAAAGAAATCTAAAAAGGCTATCTTCGGATCAAATGGTCAATATCGCCAAGAATGCAGAAAGACTAGTTGAAGTTAATCTGCTAAGTGCTAAAAAGAGATTAAAAAAACAGTAAATGAAGTGATTATAGAATCAATACTGGAAGAACAAAATAATTCTTATTCTAAAAAAAGCAATTAGTAAAGGTTATACTCATGGTGATTATATCTATAAAGATGGGCAGACAATACCAGTTGCACAAAACCAACAACATTACCAAGATATGGCTGAAAGAGTCAGAGGGATTTAAGATAGGTTTACACCTATCTTTTTTAGTATTCTTTTATAAATTCATTGTTTTAAAGTAACGATGAATTCATATTACAGTATCTTATAAAACGCTTGATAGAGTATGGGAATAGCTTGACGAGCGAATTCAATAGAATGTGTAAAACAATGAATTCATAAGAGGTTACAGAGACACAAAAAAAGCTGTTTTAAGTTCTATTTTTTTCAAAAATAACAGGGTTTAGAAATTAGAAAAAAAATTGTAAAACACCCCCGGTCAAAAAAATCGAGTGTTTAAAAGGTTTTTGGGAACCGGTGGGAGGGGCAACTGTCCAAATATTTAACGTTTTTTAAAGGGGGTGGGGGATAGGTCAGAAAAACTTACTTAAAAAAATAGAAAACAAACAATTTTTTTGTTATATTTGCATCAGGTATTTGAATAGAAGATAAAAAAATATAGAATAATTTCTATATAATAGGTTATAAAAAGCACGTCTTAACCGTGCTAGTTTCTTGCCTGCTGAACTCATTAAAAAAAGTAAAGTTTTATGTTCAGTGATTTGTGGAGTAAGGAAGAAACCCCAAAACATTAAAACGAAAAATGAAAAATCCCAACCCTCTATTATCAAGCATTAAAGTGATAAAACCACCTAATTAATACTTA